>MDSV01086418.1_pt1 | contig 36281 bp, 14 predicted proteins | sample 810851 | NCBI WGS metagenome assembly MDSV01 (sample SAMN05326640, study PRJNA326480) | marine metagenome | isolation source: seawater | place: Atlantic Ocean: North East | collected 2012 | reverse complement strand
GGGGGGGGGGGGGCACCTCTTGCGTCGTCGCGGGAGGAGCGGGCGCCTCCTGATGAGGAGCGGGCACCTCCTGCGTCGCCGCCTGATCGGCGGGAGCGTCGACGGCGCCTGGCGCGTCCGCCGCGCGCGAGGCCACGACCTGTTATCGGGAAGGCGAGGTCCGGAAAGAATTAAGGGTCAGGCTGTGCGAGGAGGTACTCGGTGGGCCTCCGCGGGTGATGGTCGATCGACCGACGTCGTCGAGCGGTGTCGCGTTCGATCGTGCCGACGAGATCGAGATTCGAAAAGCATTCGCACCTCTTCCAGACGCGCCAGAAGCACGGACTTGGTGCCTGTGGTGTCAAGCCCTGCCTCCTCCAGCAGGCCGCGGATCTCGCCAACCTTAAGCGCCTTGCGCGCCTTCTCCGTGTCCGGAATCTCCATCGGATCGAGGAGTGGACAACGCGGTGACGTCGTCGCGCGCCAAACAATGAACGACCGCGAAACCCTCCGCCAGTTTCAGACTTCAGAGCGCCACCGCTCGTCGACTTCAACGAGTTTTCGGTCGTGATGACTGCGCCGAGATTTCTCTCGTGCCGAGACCGTCTCGGGTGTCCACAACAAAAGCGCACGCCCGGCCACATCCGCGTGTGCGTCGCGATGCGATACGATGCGTGATATGGAGTGGTTTCAGTGCGGGTACTTGCCCAGGCGCGGCGACCGCGCACCGGACGACGACGAGAGCGCGTGCACTTTAACATCGTGTTTTCGTCGAAACGCGGGCGAAGAGGACGACGAAACACCGGCCCTCGTCCGCGTGTACCCCGGCGGTTGGGGCTTCGCAGTGGGCTCGTCCTCGGATGGCGCCGTGTGGACCTGGGGTGCGTGCCGCGACTACCTCGCGGAGGGCGCGGCGGGAGACGGCCGGCCACGGCGAGGTGCGGGTCGCGCGCATCCCGCGTCGGCGGGGTTCGCGACCGTCGTTTCGGCCGAAACGCGGGACACGGCACGAAACGACTCGCCGTCGGAGGGTATCGTTCGCGTCGAGGGGTGGCGCCCGGGAACGTTTCCGGCGGACGACCGCGCGCCCCCCGACGCCTTCTTCCCCGCCGCGGCGCGAGCGATACGACTGCGTTGGGGTGGCGCGCCACGCGGAGCGCGCCGCGTTCGTGAACTCGCCGTCGGAGACGGCCACTTCCTGGCGTGCACGGAGAACGGCGAAGCGTTTTTCTGCGACCGTCCCGCGAGCGTCTGCGCGGCGCTCGTCCTCGACGCGGACAATACAAGCTCAGGCGTCGACGTCGACGAAGAAGAACGCGCCGGACCGCGACGCGGGACATCGAAACCGATCGAAATCACGCGCGTCGCCGCAGGCTCGAGGCACAGCGCCCTGGTGGACGCTGACGGGCGCGTGTGGACGTTCGGGTGGGGCTTGTACGGCCAACTCGGGCACGAAACCTGCGAGGACGCCTCCAGTCCGACGCCCGTCGCGTCGCTGGGCGCGTGTTTCGCGCGCGCCGTCGCGGCGGGCGCCGCGCACACGTCTGTGCTCGTGTCTACGGGGAGTGTCTACGCGTTCGGTTCGAACGTCGACGGGCAGCTCGGCGTGCCCGCCGCCGCGTGCGCGCTCGGCGCGGCGACAGCGACGCCCGCGCTGGTGGAGTTTCCGTGGGACGACGAACCGTCTGTATCTACGTCGCGCGCGAACACCTCCGTCGCCGCGGTTTCGTGCGGCGCCAGGCACACGGCGTGCGTCACGACGCTCGGTGAAATGGTTTCCTGGGGCTGGAACGCGTACGGGCAGCTCGGTGTGGGGGACCTCGAGACGCGCGCGGCGCCGACCAGAGTCGCGGCGCCGGCTTTGGCCGGGCGGAAAGCGGAAGCTGTCGCGTGCGGTCGCTGGCACACCGTCGTCGGCGCGGCGAGCGGAATCGGATGACGACGGCGACGGATTCGCGGAGGGACCCGTCCGTCTGACGTTCTCGCCCGCGACGTCTAGTAGCGCGAGCTAGAGCGAGCAACCTTCGTAGGAGTTACCGTATTAATACACCACAGAGTTCCTAGCTATGCGCGAGTTCCCACGCGAGACCCGTGGCGGCGATTCGCGAACACCTCTCAGAACGAGTCCGTGAGGTCGATGCAGTTGCCGCACATGGTCTTAGCCTTCCCCGCGCACAGCCAGCACGTGTCGCCCTTGACGAACTTACCGCCGAACAGGTCGTCCTGGTTCACGCCCGTCCCGTCGCACTGGCCGCACGGCTTCCAGCCCGTGCCCTTACACACCGGACACCGCGCCGAGGGGTTGTCGTTCCCCAAACCCGCGCCTCGATCGTCGCTCCCGCGGTCGAGACCGAGAGAGCCGTCGCCCGAATCGGGCGGGCAACAGTGACACCGAACGCGCTCGCCCCGCGATTCGCCGCTCCGCTTGAAGGAGGCGGTTTTCCCGCCGGACCCCGCCGCCGCCTCCGCGGCGGCTTCCGCGCCCATGAGCGCCTCGTGGTACGCCATGGACGCCTGCGCTGGGTCCATGCCCTGCTTCGCGAACTTGCGCAGCATGCCCACGCGGCTCAGCTCGCCGGCGGCGAGGACGGGCGCGTTTTTTTCGGCGGCGCGTCTTTTGGCATCCTCGCCGAACCCGCCGAAGGCCAAAAACGCCTTCGCGTCAACCGCGGCGTCGTAATTCGCTTTGTGGAAGAACGCCAAGGAGACGCGTCGCGTCGTTTGTGAAGTTTGCGAAGTCTCCACGAGATCGGGGTTCGTGACCCTGTGCTTGGTGCTTCGCCAGTGTCCGTCGCTCCACGCCTGGAGCTGGTTGCCGACGTTCACCAGCAACGCGACGCCGTCCGCGCCGTCACGCGCGCCGCCGGCGAGCGTCGGGACGTCCGCCCAGAAATCGTCGCCGACCAGAACCTGCAACCCGCCGCGCGCTTTCCCGTCCGCCTCGTTCGAGCCCGTTCGCGGTTTCGGAACGCGGGACCGCGCCAAGATGGTGATCGTGCCGCTGTCCGCGTGCGCCTTCTTGCGCGGCGGCGCTGCGGCGGCGTCGGGCCAGTCCTCCAGACGCAGGGTCGGGTAGTTGGCCACCTGCAGGTTGGAGCAGTGCCTGTCCGTCTTGTCCTCGAAAAAGTCGGGAGGCGCGCGCGCGGCGAGCGCGACGAGCCGCAACACGCGGTTCGACAGGCGTTCCATGTGCCCGTAGTACGTCTCCATGCCTTCGCGCAGACAGCCGTCGCCTTCGTTTTCGGAGGGCCAAACGTTGGGCGCGAGGAACGTCTCTCCGTCCTCGCCGGAGTGGTACGCGTCGCGCGGTCGGCCAAACGGCCCGGCGCTGAATCGTTCGCCGACGATGCGGCGCGCGGCGGACGGCTCGGGATCCGCGCGTTCCGTCTCCACAGAGCATCGGTTCTCGTCGAACATCGCACGCGCATGTTCGGGACTCACCTCGTACCCGCGGCTGAGCTTCATGTCCCCCACCGCGAGCGCGCGCTTTTCGCAAACGGGGGCGTCGAAGAACGCCTCCGCCGCCGCCGCGACGCGCGCCATCGCGTCGCGCGGGACGCCGTGGTTGCGGACGTGGAAGAACCCGACGCCCGGGTGGAAGAGCGCCTCGCGAATCGCGGACGCGCACGCCTCGTCCGACGCGTCCAGATCCACGACGGGGATGAAACACGGGCGCTCGATGTCGGTCGCGTCGTCGAGCAGTGCGGACGAGCGGGCGTCGTCGCGGACGGACGCGGCCGGGGAACCGACGGCGGCGACGCCGACGCGACGGTCCGAAATCTTCGCGGGTTTCGGCGCGGTCGCGGTCGCCGCGCGGACCACCGCGGGGCGCGCGGTCACGCGCCGCGCGGGGGGGGGGAGGGCGTCACCGCGGGCGAGGCCCGACACGATCTGGGACGCGCCAGCGGCCGACATCGAGCCAGCGCGTGGGCGGAAGTGCCGAAACCGCGGTCGACTGTCGGGAACGTAGCTATCCACTCGAGGTTTTCGGCGATTCGCATCGACAGACGTTTGGGATTCTGCGCGCGCGTCGATTACATTCGCGCGAAGCGGCGCGCGTCCAGACGCGCTTCGCTCGTCACAACGCCCGCGACCGCACCGGTCAGAGCCCGTCGTTCACCCACTTGTCCACCGCCGGCGCGTTCGCGGGCCGCGCCACGGGCGGCCCCGCACCGCTTTTCCGCGCGTCGAACGACCGGTTCATCCCCCCCGCCACGCGAACCGCGTCCAGGCCGGCTTTGGATTTGCGAAGCGGGTGATCGCCGCCCCTCTCGCCGCCGCCGCCGCCGCCGCCGCCGATCCCGCGCGGGCTCCGCAGCCGCTCCGGCGCCGTGGCCTGTATGATGGACCTGAGCCGCATGATCTCCTTCTGGTACGCCAAGGTGCTCTGCGCCATGTACGCGTTGATCTCCTTGATCTGCTCCTCCGCCATCGCCGAGCGCGTCTGCAGGTTCCGGTTTTCTTTCTCCAACTCCGCCTGCACGCGGTCGGTGAACTCCTTGATCGCCGCGCGCTGCTCGGTGAACGCGACGCGCGCGTTGTGGTTCTTCGACTCCAAAATCTCCTTCTCCTTCTCCGAGAGCCGAGTTTTGATCTCCGCGAGCTCGTGCGCCAGCTGCGCGCGCGTCTTGTCCATGTTCCCGAGCGCCGCCAGCTGCACCTTGAGCTTACCGTTCTCGCGGCGCACGTCCTCCTCGGACGTCGTCGGCCGAACCTTCTTCAGCGAGTCGATTGCCTGCTGCAAACGCGCGTTCTCCGCGCGAAGCCGCGCGTTTTCGTTGCGCCCGCCCGCGTAGTTGAACGTGTCGTGCGGTTTCGAGGCTTTCGAGACCGGCTTGAGGCTCGCGGGATCTTCGCCGCTCGGAACGGCGGCGGCGCCCTCCGCGCCGCGCGGCGCGCCGCCGTCGAAAAACAAAACGTCGCCGTTTTCGTCGCGCGTCCCGCCGCCGCCGCCGCCGCCGCCGCGAGCGAAGACGTCCTCCTCCTCCTCCCCGCCGCCGGTCGCGGGTGCCAGCGGTCCTCTCCCGTCCAGCGCAGCCAGCCGCAGCGCCTGCTGAAGCTTGGCGTTCTCCTCCTTCAGGTCCGCCAGCTTCGACGCCAGGCTCCGCACGTCCGCGCCCTTCGCCTCGGCGGGCGTCGGCGGCGTCGCCAAAATCTCGTCCTCGTGCGGCGCCGCCGCCGCGCGGCTCTCGCCCTCCTCGGTCACAACCACCGGCGCGACGTCCTCGTACCTGTGCCGCAGCGCCCGGTACCCCGCGTGCAGCGCGCGCAGGTCCCTCTGCGACGCGGCCAGGCGCGCGTGCAGCTGCTCGGTCTCGTGCCTGTACTCCGCCACCTGCGCCGCCGCCGCGCGGTGCAGGTCCTTGGCCATCGCCTGCGCCGCCTGCGAGAGCTGCGAGGGGCGCAGCACGTGTTCCGAGTTGGGGTCCACGGACAGCACGGACGCGCCGCGCTCGAGCTCGCCCACCTGCAGCATGTACTCGTTGATGCGCGCGGTGTACTCGCCGCGAGCCGTCTCCAGCTTCTCCTTGAGCTGCGCGCACTCGCCCGTGGCGCGGTCCGCCTCGACGCGCGCGCGGTTCTCCGCCGACTTGCTAGCCTCCAGCGCGCGCGCGACGCCTTCAATCTTGCCCAGCGCATTGTCCGCCAACTCGCGCAGGCGCTTCGTCTCCGTGTCGTACTTGCGCGTCACGGCGTCGCGCTCGCGGAGCGCCTCGGCCACCTCACGCCTCGCCATCTCGTTCGCCTTCTCCACAGCCTCTTCTTTATCCTTCTGCGCCTCCGCCACGTTGGAAAGCATGTCGCGCTGCGCCTTGGTCACGGCTTCGTCGCGATCCTTCTCAGCCTTGGCGACGCGCGCGTCGCGATCGTTCTCCAGGTATGCCGTGGTGGACGCCTTGTCGGCGTGCGCGGCAGCCACCGCCTCTTCCTTCTCGCGGCGCGCCTCGAACACCAGTGCCTTCATCTCTTTGCGGATATCCTCCACCGCGCGGTCGCGCGCCGCGCGCGCCTTGGCAACCTCCTCGTCGCGCTCCTCCTGCGCCGCCTTCACCGCCTTCTCGCGGCTCTCGCGGGCAGCGGCGACAGCCTCGTCGCGCTCCTGCTGCGCCGACTGCACGAGGCGCGTCTTCTGCGTCTCGGCCACCGCGATGGCCTCCTCCGCCGCCTTCTCCGCCGCCTCCACCTTCTTTTGCAGCGTCCCGGACTCCTTCTCCGCGACCGCGCGGAAGTCGTCGCGCTCGGCCTCAGCCTCCTCCGCGCGGCGCTGCTCCATCGTCAGGCGCTTGCGCAAGTCGTCCACGTCGGCGACGAGGTCGTCGTTCCGCGCCTTCAAACCGCCAACCTCGCCCATCACGTCGGCGTGCTCGCCGCGCAGCGCCGTCAGGTCCCCCTCGAGCTCCTCGCGCGTCTGCTCCAAAGCGAGGCGCAGCTGCTCGTTCTTCACCTCGAGCGACCCGGACTTCTCCCGCATCTCCCCGAAGCCCTGCTCGGCGCCCTTCACCCGAACCTCCGACGCGATGGCGCGCGCCTCGAGCTCGTGCACGCGCTCCACCAAGTCGTGCCTGGTCTTCTCAGCCTCCAGCGCCGCCTCGTTCGCCTCCAGCTGCACTTCCACGAGCGCCCGCGCGATTTCTAGACGGTCCTCTTCCGAGCGAATCAGCGCCGCCTGCAGCTCTTCCTTCTCCGCGAGGTTCTCCTTGTCCATGCCGTTCAACCGCTGCAAGCGCTCGAGCAGAGCTTCCTTCTCCGCCAACAGCTCGGCTTTGTCGCCGCGCTCCTCCAGCAGCCGCCCCTCCAGCTCGTGCAGCTTGGCCATCTGCAGCCCGATGTTCTGCGGGTCGATCCCGTCCGCGCCGGTGCTCTGCACCTGCTCGCGGTACGTCTCGCGCGCGTCGTTGATCTGCAACAACCGGCTCCGCAACCGCTGCTGCAGCCCGCGCGCCGCGTCGTCGCACACCACCGGGAACGTCGTCGCTCTGCGGGCGTTTTCCAGAAGATCCATCACCGCCGCCGACCGCTCCCACTCGCCCAGACGCAGCGTCCCGACGATCGTCGTCGCGCAGTTTCCGCCGAGCGGCTCGCTCAGCACTTTCGTCAACACCGAGTCGCCGTGCCCGGCGAACTCGCGCCGCTGCGTCGCGAGCGCGCGCACGACGCCCGCCATCGACAAAACGGCGCGGTTCAGGCGCGCGCCCTCGCGCAAGCGCAGCACGGCGGGGTCCATGGCGAGCGGCTCGGCGCCGGGGCAGTCCGCGATGACGAGCGTGTTCACGAGGTGCGCCGCGGGGGTCATCGTGCCGTCGCGCTCGGGTAAGCCGGGGACGTACTGCGAGACGCGCAGAGTGAGGATGCTCGCCGCGCGGTCGTGCTTGCTGTGGCCGTACTCGCTCAAACCGGTGACCCTTTGGTTGAGCGCCGCGGCGTAGGCGTTTTGCAGCGACTGCGCGTCGGGGGCGGAGCGGCTGGTCAGGCCGGCGACGTGCCATCCCTCGTCGGAGGACTCCTCCACCTCCAGGAACGACCCTTCCTTTTTGTCCCGCGAGCCCCCGCCTCGGCTCCTGCCGCTCTGATCGTTGGCAAACAGGTCGCGCACGCGCTCTTCGTAAATCTCGCAAAAGCTGGCATCGACGGCAAACTCCATCGACTGCCCGCCGCCGCCGCTCGCCTTGTGCTGCGACAGCGCGAGGCCGACGTGCGCGGCTTTGTTGTGCAGCGCCTCGAACAGCGCCTTTATGGCGAGGCGCACGGTGCCATCGCCCGAGCGCCCGTGCAGGAGCGTGGACTTGCCCGTTCCCGTGCACCCCATGGTGAGCGCGGCGGCGTTAAAGCCATCCACAACCTGCTTCACCGACGGGTGCAGGATGCGCTTGTACGCCTCGGCGGTCCCGAGGTCGGACCCGAAGCAGTCGTCCACCTCATACGTGTCGTCGCTCTGCGCCTCCGTCGCGCCGGGGCGAATCAACGAGACGTGCCGCGCGGCGACGGTCACGTCGCGGCGCGAGCCTGAAGTGTCAGGGGTCGGGGTATCGGGTCGCGAGGGGTCAGCGGCGGGCGTCGGGCCTCGGACGAGGGGAGGACGCGCGTTTCTTCGTTCGCGGCGAAATGGCGGGCGGGGACGCGAGCATCGCGTGGATGCCCCTCCGGACTCGCGACGGGACGCGGGCACGCACTCTTCGCGCCTGCTGTGAGCAGCTGGACGACGCATCGCATGTTCTGGCCCTCGGGCCGGACCTTGCGTGCGCCGCCTCCCCCGCGCGCCATCGCGGCTCACCCAGAATAAAAGGACCGTTTGACGATGCGATTCGCGCGAGTCCGACTCCGAGGGTAACCTGAAGGCCCGCTGGAGAACCCGAGCGGGACCGGCGAACGCGCCGCCGCGGCTGACTCCGGACCGAGTCTCGGGGTGCGGTACGCCTTCTCGCGTCTCCGCGGCGCCGTGCGCCTGCTGTGGGCGCGGACGTCGTCCGCTCCCGTGTTTTGCGAGCCGCGGTCAACGAGCGAAAAAACGTCCGCGCGTTCCGCGTTGACCGAAAAACTTCGGCACGTGTCGCGCGCCAACGTTTTTTCATGGTGAGAGTTGACATCGTCCGACGGCGTCGGCGGTCGGGACCCCCGAGGTCAGTCGCGCGCCGCGCGGGGCGCGCGACGTTGGCGTCGACCTCGAGGCGCTCGGTCGGGACTGGCGGTTATGGGCCCCTGCCGCCCTCGCGACGGGGATGACGAGCGCGACGGTCCCGACCCCTCGAACCTGAGCGTGTACGAGGGCGAGCGCGACGCCGAGGGACGGCCACACGGCCGCGGGCGGTTGCGCCTGGACGACCAGGGGGTGTGGCACGAGGGCCGTTTCGTGCACGGCGCGCGCCACGGGCGAGGCACCCTGCGTTTCCCGCCCGACGATTACGAGCCTGGGCGGGGGGACGGGGGGGACAGCGAGAGCGACAGCGAGCGCGGCGACGACACGCGCCAGACGCGTCCTGACGGGTCTTCGATTCCGAGACGCCTCGGCGACGATTTCCCCGTCGGCGGCGACCGCCTGGCGGGCACGTTCGTGGACGGCGTGCTGCACGGCCCCGCCGTGTACCACTCCGCGGACGGCTCCAGCAGGAAAGGCGCGTACGTGCGCGGCGAGCTCACCGGGTCGGTTGAGGAGTTCGACGCGAGCGGCGCTTTAGTGTTCCGCGGCGATTACGTGGACGGCGTGCGCCACGGCGACGGCGTCTTGAGGCAGCCGGATGGCTCCGTCGTCGTCTCGTACTGGCACGAAGGCGCGCAGGGCTGCGAGGGCATTTTCATCTACCCCCGCGCGTACGGCGTGCCCGTCGACGCGACGCTCAGAGACAAAGTCCCGACGAAGTGCCGCGGGTACGGACGCGACGAAGAGGCGCTCGAGTCGGCGATATCGAAGCTCGCGAACCTGACCGAACCTCCCGGCGCGGACGAAAGCGCCGACGCGCCGCGCGACGGGACAGCCTCCGCGACGACGACGCGTCCTTCGTTCCTGTTCGGGACGTTCGCGCGCCCGCGCGCTCGGCGCGACACGCTCGCGGGCGAGGCGGCGTTCTTCGCGAGGCACGACGAAATCGGGGTGGTGCGCGCGGGGAGCTGCTGGGCGCGATTCGACGAGTTCGAAGGGGTTTCGAAGCCCCCCGGTTTCGAAGCCGAGGGGTTCGTGTCGTACCGCCGCGACGATTTCGGCGGTGCCCGAAATCGCGACGACGTGCGTTTGCGCGAGTGGCTGCGGCGCGAGACGCGCGCCTGGCGCGAACCCATCGCGTCTGACGCGCGGAACCGCGACGAGGCTTCTGGTTTTCTGTCCGCCGCCTCGCCCGAGCCTCTCGATCGATCGCGGCTCGCGCTCGAGCGCGCGAACGAAACGAGACAAGTCGAAACGAACGAAACCGCGCGAGGCGACGTCGTTTGCGTGGTTCGTGCTCGGCGTCGTCTGACGCCGAACGACGTCGTCGGCTTCGCGGCGGGCGTTCGCAGGGTCGTCGTGCCGCGCGGCGGCTTTTTCCCCGGCGTCGCGCCGACGCGATGGCGCCCCACCGACCGCGTCTTTTACGCGCGCGAGCTTCTCCCGGGAGAGCGAAAGCGCGGGGACGCGAAAGACGACTCCGACGACTCCGACGACTCCGAGACGTCGGGGTCGTCGTCTTCCTCCGACGACGCGTCGTCGTCCGTTCGCGACGCGACCGACGATCACGGGCGCGCGGTGCCGTTCGGAGGGCTCTTCTTCTGCGAAAGCGAGGCGCGTCCGCGCTTCGAAGGCGAGGATTCGCCGCTTACGACGCTCGGCGGTTTCGTGCACATCGCCTCGACGGCGACGCGCAGCGCGCCATCCACGCGCCGCGCGCCGTTCGTGCACCCCGCGCTCGGCCTCGCGTTCGCGCTGGTCGCCGCCGAGACCGTGCCCGCGGGAGCCGCGCCGACGCAGCCGCCGGACTACGCCTGCGGCTGGGCGCTGCACCCCGCGTCGGAGGCGGGGTACTACCACCACCTGCGTTTCTCCCCGCCCGTCTCTTTACTCGAAGCGCCCGGGACGGCGAACCTGGGCGCGGTGCGCGTGACGAGGCACGGCCCGTGGCGCGCGCTGTGGCTGGACGGCTTCGAGCAGGGTTTGGCGTACGACGCGCGGTTTCGGCCGAAAGCGAGTTTGAAAGCGAGCTCGGCGAGCGCTCAGGAGCGCTTCGCGCACGACCCGCACGCGCTGGGGTTCGAGTACGTGCGCGCGATGGCCACCGCGGCGCTGGCCTCCGTCGGCGCCGCCGAGCTCGAGGGTCGGTTCCGGGGGCTACGCCACCGCGCGTTGTGCGTGGGGCTGGGCGCGGGGTCGTTGCCCGCGTTTTTGGCCAACGCGTTTCTCGAGGCGCCGCCGAGCTTTTTCCGCGTGGAGGCTGTGGAGATCGACCGCGACGTCGTGACCGCCGCGCGCGAAGCGCTGGGCGTGGCGTTTCGCCTCTCGGACGAGGCAGAAACGCGGCGATCGCCGGGAGCGGCGGCGGAGGAGGCGCGTTCCGACGAGGAGACGGAGCGCGAGACGCGCGAGGTTTTTTTCTCGCGCGGCTCGCCGCGGCGGAAGCCGCGCGCGTTCGGGCTGCACCTGGACGACGCCGCGCGTTTCGTTAGACGTTTGGTGGACTCGAACGCGCACGCGCGCTCGGGGTGGACGGAGAGCCAACAGAGCCGGTTCGCGTTGGTGTGCCTGGACGCGTACGACGGGAAGGGCGCCGTCCCGGCGCGCTTGCGCGCGCGCGCGTTTCTGCGGGACGCCCGGCGCGCGCTCGCGCCGGGCGGCGCCATCGTGGCCAACTGCTTCTACGGACCGCCCGGGTCGCGCGCGCGCGGTGACCTGCTGGCGTTCTGCGAGGCGCTCGGAGGCGACGTCCCGGGCGCGTGCGACGTGCGCGTGCGCCTGGTGAAAGTGGAGGGGCAGGAGTCGAACGTCGTGGTGGTGGCGGAGACGGCGCGCCGAGAGCCGGGCGCGTTTAGCAGCCGCGCCGCGTTTCGCGGCGCGCTCGCCGCCGCGGCGGCGCGCGTTCCGGCGGAGGCGCGCGCGGCGCTGTGCGATGGTGACCGCGTCGAGGTTCTGGAGGTTTCGGAGGCGCTCGCCGGAGCGTACGAGGAGCGAGAGGCGGACGAAGAAGCGAAGGCGTTGACACCCGTCGCTCATGTGTAGTCTATACGTGTTTTTTTGCGTGGCTGTTCACAGGAGACGAGCAGTCGGGTTCGCCGGAATCCGAGCGTTTTTTTGGTCGCGCGCGCATCACCCCGGCTGTTTTCTTGGACGCGCCATTCCCCCGCGCACCCGCACGATGCCGACCCATGGCACGCACACCCCCGACGTCCCGTACCAGCCTTCGTCCGACATGGCGTGGGGTGCGCGCGGCCACGAACGCATGAAGAGCGCTTCCGACCGCGAGTACGAAGAGCGGGTGCGTTCGCGGCAGAGGCGATGTTCGATTCTTGTCGAGGAGCAACCGGGACGCGGGAGCTCGAGGAAATCCGTGTCCATCCTGGACGTCGCTTTCAACCTCGTGAACGGCATCGCCGCCGCCTCGAAACTTCTCCGGTGGATCCTGAGCACGTTCTTCTTCGTGCACAAGAAGCTCTTCGGGATCGCGCTGGTGTTCCTCGGCCAGGCTGCGCCCGGGAAGGGAGCGTTTTCGCCCTCCTCGCGAGAGCGCGTGAAGAAAAACGCGTTTTAGGAGGCGAAACGCGCGAGACGAAGTTTCGGTCGCGGAGGGGCGCGGCCGTGGTCGAGACGCGCTTTCGCCGAAAACAGACGGCGAAAAACGCTCACCACCCCGTCCCTCCCTCTTCGTCCGCAGGCTGCCGCGTCAAACTGCTCCAGCCACTGGACGCACCACGACATATTCCTCGAGGGGAACTATGAAGTGCGCCTCAAGGACGCGGACAGCACGTTCGTGCCGAACGTCGGGAACCTCGCGCCGAGACCGGCGAAGTGGTCCGCGACGCGGTTCAAAAACCAACCCGGAACGTGAGAGAGGCGAACGTAATCGAAGCGCCTGTTGTGGAGCTACTGGACCTAGTAGCTAGCGAGTACATCGTCGAGATAGCTATGAAAGGTACCGTAACTACTAGCTAGTTTGCCTCTACCATCATCATCATCTCTGATACATCACCACCCACCCGTGGTAGGTACCGGTGTCCACGCGAGCTAGTCCCCGCACACGGTCACGACCATCTCGCGCGCCCCCCCGCTCCCGTGCTCGCACAGGAACACAGCCTGGCCGTCGCCCAGCGCGAGCGTCCCGCGCGAAACCGGGAGCGTCAGCGAAACCGACGTCAGCGTCGACTTGGCGTGCGCCCGCAGCGCGGAGTCTTCGTCTTTCGGTCCAGCGGTCACGGCGTCGTCCAGCGCGCGCGTGAAGAAAGCGCCGAAGCCCTCTTCGGCGGACCCGACGACGAACGAAGCGGAGGCGCTCCGCGCGAAGACGTTCGCGACGCCGGCGTCGACGTTTTCCTTCGCCGGGTCGTCGTCGTGTTCCAAGACGCCGCGCAGCGCCTCAGTCACGTCCACGCACCCCGCGCCGCTCGCGCGCGTGTCGATCGTGAGCACGACCGCGCGTCCTTTCTTCGACCGCACGCGCGTGACCACCGCGTCGCGGGTCGCGCCCGAGCCCCCGAACCCGCCGCCGCTCCTGTGCTCGCACAAAAAAACCCCCCGCGTCGGTCCGGCGGAGAAACCGCCGCCGGGCTTCCCAGGAAGCGTCAAAGAGACGCCCACCAGCGTACTCTTCACGTGCGCCGGCATGTCGTCGTCGCCCTCGTCCGTGTGCCGGAAGGTCACCGCGCCTCCCGGGTAGTTCCAGCTTTCGGGAACGAGCGCGCTGAGCGCCGTCTCCAGCGCCGAACCGACGCGCGGGTCGCTCGCGTCGCTCGCCGTCACGCTCGCGCTCGTGTGCTTGACGAGCACGTTGAGCAAAGAAGCGCCCTCCTCCGGAGACGACGCGGGCGCGTCCGCGATGGGTAGTGCGTCCCGCACGAGGTGGCATCCCCGGCTCGGCGCGGGGAGCTTGACGTTCGTCGCGCCGCTCCGCGAGTCTTCGCGCGGCATGTCCACCAGCGTGGCCACCACCTCGACCGGCCCGGCGCGCGACGCCAGCACGTAGAGGCCCTGCCACGTGCCGAGCGCCAGCCGACCATCGTGCACCGGAAGATCGAGCGAGCATCCCACCAGCGCGGCGCGCGCTTCGTCCGCGTCCCGCGGGTCCCGCGGGATGATGGCCTCCAGCGCGTTCTGCATGTCCGTGCGGACGTCGGGGTCGCAGTTCTCGTTCACCGTCAGCGCGCCGGTGGTGGACCGGAGGAACAGGTTCACCATCCCCACGCGCACGTCGCGCATCTCGGGTAGGCTCGCGCGAAGCGTGTCCGTCCAGATGAAGATGCCCCGGGACTTGGGCTCGAGCGTGATGACGCGCTGGGTCCAAGCAGACTCGGAGTCCGCGGGTGTCGTCGTCCCTTTGGAGACTGAAGAAACCGCGGAGACGACGGTACCGCGCGAGCGCGGCATGGCTCGGGGGGGCGCGAAGAGAGCGCGCGTCGCGGTTGAAGTCATCGAAGGCGCGCGCGCGCGAGTGAAAGAGTAGACTCGGGGCGAACGAAACAGGTCGAACGAGTTTCGTGGTGAGTCGTGGTGTCGCGGTTCGCGGACCACAGCTTGGCGCGCGCACGGACCCGATGCCCCTCGCCCTGATGATTTCCGCGCCTGATACCTGCTGACGACTTTCAGCATGGCGGACGACGCCGCGGGCGAGACCCTTCGCGTTCGCGCGAAGGACCTCACGGGTGCGTGTCGGAAGCGACGATGACACCGCGCGCAGCCTCCGTCAGGGACCGAACGCGTCGTCCGCCTCGTCGTCGCGACCGCGGCGCGTTTCGCTGACACCACCCCGCCACCACCGACCGATCGTTCCGCCATCTGACGCAGGTCGCACCGCGTCGCTCTCCGTCCCTCTGCGCGCGTCCGTGGACGAGGTCCGCGCTTCCGTCGCGCGCGCGCTCGGCCAGCCCGGCTGCCGCGCGCGCGTGCTCGTCGGCACCTCCGGCGAGATCTCGGGCCCGGCGCCGTTCCGGGACGCGCCCGAGACGCGCGCGGCGGGCGCGGACGCGGCGCTCACCGTCGTGGGCTACGCGCGCGTCAAGAAGAAAGACACGCGCTGGGTCCCGTCCGTTCCGCGCGCGAGCTCTGCGGCGGACGCTGGTGACGTTCGCGGCGCGGCGATTCGCGCGGCTTTTTTGAGCGACGGAGACGAAGCCTCCGCTTCGACGCGCGCGCGCGATCCGCGCGCGAGTCCCGGGCGCCGACTCCGGACCTACATAACTTTACGCGAGACGGAAGACGAGGAGGACGGCGTGCTTCAAAACGCGCGCGAACCGCTCGCGGACCCGCTGGCCGCGCCCGTGGGAGGCCACGCGCGCCACAGGGCTACGAGCCACAGGGCTGATCCGTCCGCGAAAAGCCCGGAGCGAATCGAAGCCCCGGGCGGTAAAAATCAAGCGCGCCTCGACGAAGAAAACCCCTTTGTCGGCGCGCGCGGCGCGGAGACGGCCGCCGCGCGCGAAAACGAAAACGGAACGAGACGCGTCGCGCGCCGATCCGGCGACGAAAATCGCGGACCGCCCTCCGCGCCCTCCGTCGCCCTCCGCGCCGGCGACGCGATGTGGGCGGTGCTCCGCGACGAGGCTGCGGCCGCGACGGCGGACGCCTCCGCGGCGCGCCTCACTCGTGAACCGGTCGAGGCGACGGCGGAGGCTCTCTCGGACCCGGGGGACGGCGACCCGAAGGCGAAACAACCCGACCCGAAACCGGACCCGAACCCGAACCAAAACCCGAACCCGAAAAAAAACCGCGCGAAACGCCGACCCGAGCGCGCGACGCGCGGACCGAAGGAGGCGCCGAAAAAAAAAGCCGCGCGTCGCGACGCCGTTCGCGATCGCGCAGACCGCGAGACTGTCCCCGTGGAGACTCGCGCGGACGAGAGCCTCGCGGAGCCTCACGGGCTCCCCCCGTGCCTCGAGCGCCTCGCGCGGGCGTACGACGCGACGGCGGCGATCGCCGCCTTCCTCAGGGCGCAGCGCGTCCGATCCACGTGGGGGCAGATCGAGCCCGCCGTGCGCGGCGCGGCGACCCTGGAGGACCTCCGCGCCGCCGCGCGGCTGTGTCCGCGCGCGCTGCGGCTCGCGCGGCGCGCCGTGGACCCCTCGGCGGAGGCGGCGGAGGCGGCGGAGGCGCAGAGGGCCGACCAGGGTGCCTTTCCCGGCGACCGGCCCGGCGACCCGCCGGCGGACCGGAAGAAGGACACGCTGGTGGAGGTTTTCGACGCCGGCGCGCGCGCGCGCGGCGACGCCGAGGACGCGCCGTTCGGGGGCGCGCTCGACGAGGGACGCGTCGGCGAGGGACTCGTCACGCGAAGCCCCGCGCGGCGCGTCGTGGTGCACGGCTCGCGGACATCCCGGGCGACGTACGCGGTGGGGGACGCGGAGCCGAATGAAAATTCGCGCGAGACGCGACGGGCCGACGAGACCGCGGCGAGACGAAACCGAAACCGTCGCGGGTCCCTCCCGGGCCCCGAAGGGTTTTCACTAAAAAAAGTCTCCGGCGAAGCCTTCGCCGCGCGCGCCTCCGCCGCGTTCCGCGCCGCGCTCGGCCGGCTGGTGCTCGCGCGGGTGGACGCGTGGATCGACCTCGAGGGACTCGACTCGTGTGCCGCCTGGGAACGCGCGGCGAACGCCGGGCTGGAGACGTTCGAGGAAACGGCGGCGACGACGCGGACGGTCGACCCGGCAGAGACGGCGGAGACGGCGGAGACGGCGGAAGAGGCGGAAGCGGCGGAAGCGGCGGAGCGCGGAGACGGCGCGGAGCCCGAGCGACGCGCCGCGGCGGCGCCGCCGTTTTCGGTTCCGAAAACCGAAAAGCGGCGCCGCGGCGGCTCCGGCGGTTCCGGCCGCCGCGTCTGCGAGCGGTGCGACGCACTGGACGTCGAGGCGTTCATCGAGCACTTGACGACGGGACCCGACGCGCTGGGCGCGCGGGGCGCGAATTTCGCCGAAGGGGAAGACGGCGCGCGCGCGACGTCCGGCGGGTGCGTGGAGCACCGTCGCGACGAGCCCGCGCGTGCCGCGCGATTCGGCGCGTCTCTGTCGGGCGTCCTGAGCCCCGCCACGACGCGCGCGCTCGCGGCGACGGGCGTGCGCGCGGACGCGCTGTTCAGCCACCAGTCCGCCGCCGTCGCCGCGTCGCTTCGCGGCGAAAACGTCGTCGTCGCGACGGGCACGGCGTCCGGGAAGTCGGTGTGCTACAACGCGCCGGCGTTCGAGGCGCTGTTCAAAAACCCAGACGCGACGGCGCTGTACCTGTTCCCCACCAAGGCGCTGGCGCGCGACCAGGTTGGGAAGATCCGGACGATGCTCGCGGGCGCGGCATCGAACGCCTCGACAAACGTGTCCGGAGACGAGACGTACCACCCGTTTGAAGTCGGCGCGTACGACGGAGACACGCCCGAGGACGAGCGCGCGAGGATATTCACGAAATGCCGCCTTCTCGTGACCAACCCGGACACCCTGCACGTCTCGCTGTTACCGCGCCACACCGCGTGGCGCGCGTTTTTCGCGGGGCTCGCCGTGGTGGTCCTGGACGAGGCGCACGTCTACCGCGGCGTCTTCGGGTCGCACGTCGCGCTCGTCATGCGGCGGCTCCGGCGCGTGTGCCGGGAAGTCCACGGCGTCGATCCGGCGTTCGTCGTGACGTCGGCGACAATCGGCGAGCCGCTGAAGCACGCGGCGGATTTAACGGGTGGGTTTCCGAGGCTGAGCATTGCCGAAACGACGAACGACGCCGACGTCGACGATCGACGTCTTCTCAGCGGGTGGACGGAAGTGACGGAAGACGGGTCGCCCCGCGGCGCGAAGACGTTCCTGATGTGGAACCCGCCGAGAAAGGAGGCGCTCGCGACGAGACGGAAAAAAAAAAGCGCGCCGAGCGACGAAAACGCGCCGAGGGGGAAAAAAGCCGCGGCGGAGAAGACGCGCGCCGCCGCGCGAAGAAACGCCGCGGCGACACGCGCGAACGAACCGAAACGGGAACCGGAACCGACGCGAGTGGGGCAACCTGTGGTCGGTTCCGAAGCGCTCGTCGGTTCCGACGCGAGGCTCCGGGTCTCCGGATCTCGCGACGTCGACGCGAAAGCGTTCGCCGACGACGCGACGCGACGCGTCTCCCCAATCGTCGAGATGGCGCACCTGCTCGTCGAGTGCGCGCGCCACGATCTGCGCGTGATCGCCTTCTGCAAGACGAAGAAGCTGTGCGAGCTCGTGTTGCGGTACGCGCGTGAGCTGCTCTTGAACTCGAACGGTTCGCAGTTTTTGCCCACCCTGCGCGCGTACCGGGGCGGGTACACCGCCGGCGACCGCCGCGCCACCGAGAGCGCTCTGTTCGACGGCGCTTTACGCGCCGTCGCCGCGACCAACGCGCTGGAGCTGGGCGTGGACGTCGGCGTCCTGGACGCGACGCTGCACTTGGGGTTCCCCGGGTCGTGCTCGTCGCTCACGCAGCAGGCTGGCAGAGCCGGGCGACGCGGGAAGCGAGCGCTGGGCATCTTCGTCGCCTTCGACGGCCCGCTGGACCAGTACTTCATGCGGCGTCCCGCCAAACTCTTCGACGCCGCCGAGGCGGAACGCGCGGCGATCGATTGCGCCAACCCGGCGATCCTCGCCGCGCACGTCGCGTGCGCGGCGCACGAGCTGCCGCTCGACCCGAGGCCGGAGGGTGTCGACGCGCGGACGTACTTCTTCACGAACGAAACAGACGAAGACGCGTCTGCCCGAGACGAAAAAGAGCCGAGCGCTTTCCGCGCCGCCGCGGACGCGCTCGTGCGCGACGCGCGGCTGGCGCGCGACCCGCGCGTCGCCGCGCGCGGCGCCGGCGACTTGCGGCTGCGCTGGGTGGGCGACCCCCAGCGACTCGGGGGGCCCGCGCGGGGCGTGAGCGTGCGCACGATCGAGAGCGAGCGGTACCGCGTGGTGGACGTGGACACCGGCAAGACGGTGGAGGAGATCGAAGCCTCGAAGGCGTTCTGGAGCGTGCACCCCGGCGCCGTGTACCTGAACCAGGCGCGCACGTTCCTGGTCACGTCGCTGGACGTCGCGACCCGCGTGGCGCGCGTGCGCCGCGCGGACGTGAAGTACTTCACCCAGAGCCTGGACACGACCCGGCTCACGCTCGTGGACCACTCCGGCTCGCGGGCGGCGTACCCGGACCGGCCGCGAAGCATGCGCGGGGTCTCGGGCTCGAGCGTGCCCGCCTCCTCCGCGCAGACGGCGCGGTGCGAGGTGACGATTCAGTTCACGGGGTTCCGAAAGGTGCACCAAGGGACGGGGGCGTTTTTTGACGAGGTATCCTTCGCGCGGGACCTGCACGTCTCTCTGCCGCCGGTCGCCTTCCGCACCGTCGCCAGCTGGGTGCGCATCCCAGAATCCGCGCGCGCGATGGCGAAAGCGCTCGGGATCGACTTCGACGAAGCCGCGCACGCCGCGTCGCACGCGCTCGTCAACGCGCTCCCGCTGAAGCTGCTCGCCAGCCACGCCGACGTCGCCGCGGAGTGCTTCGCCGCGGGGCCCGGGACGTACGCGCCCAGGCGGCTTCTGCTGTACGACAGGCACCCCGGCGGCGTCGGGATCGCGCGCCGCGCCGCGCCCATGTTCCTGGAGCTCATGAAACTCGCGCTCGAACGCGTCGAGGCGTGCGACTGCGGCGCGGCGGAGGCGGCGCGCGAAGGAAACGCGGCGCGGGAGCTTTTTCCGGTGTGTCTTCCGGTGGCGGCGACGCGCGGGTGTCCCGGCTGCGTGCACTACGCGTCGTGCGACCACTACAACGACGGCCTCGATAAGCGGGGCGCCGTCGTCGTGCTCCGCGAGACCATTCGCGTCGAGGAGCAGAGGCTGCGGGGGGTCGAGGGGCGGGAAGGGGAAGACGCGAGCCGCGGCGAAGGGGTCGCGGACGTCTCGAGCGAATAGAAAAGGTTTAGGGGACGCTTTTTATTTTCATCTTTCGTGTCGTCTTTCGCGGACAGTTTCTCGGAACGATCGTGGCCCCGCGCGCCTGCGCTCGGGATAAAATTCGGCTCTCACACAGTTTAACGGGTCAGTCTAGGACGCGCCGCGCCGTGAGGATGCGCGCGGCGCCGGTGGTCGCGATGCACCCGCGGCGGACCGCTGCGCCGCCGCGGGCGAGCGGTGGGATCGCGCGGTCGGTGTCGCGTCGCTCGGGCGTGCCGGGGACGGTCGGGGATGCGCAATCCCGGGCGGTGGCGGCGAGTCGGCGGCGGCGAGTCGCGGTCGTCGCGGCGGCCCCCGCGCTGGTGCCGGCGCTGGGCGCGTCGCGCTCGGCGATCGCGCGGATACGCACGGTGCGTCTCGTGGTCGCGCGAGCGCGCGATGACGCGAGCGGCGACACGGACACCCCTGAGGCGGTCCCCGGGGATGCGGGTGACGACGATGATGAAGATCACGACGACGACGACGCGACGGACGCGGCGTCGTCGTCCCCGGCGCGGGACGCGTCCGGTGATGCGGAAGAGGACGACGAGGATGAGTACGAGGAGGTCGAAGTCGAGGTGGAGGTGGATTACACCCCCCTGGACCACGCGCGCGATGCCGTGGACTCGCTGGGGACCTGGTCTGACGTCGCCGCCTGGCCGAGGTCGAAGGACGAGTCCGACGTTTCGCCGTCGCCCTCCGCGCTCGCCTCGCCGGCGTTCGCGGCGGAGGCGACCCGCGCCTTCTCCGCCGCGCCGGGCGGCGCCTTGCCCATGGCGCCCGTCTCCGGCCTCGCCGTGGCCCTCGCGTTCGCGGTGGGCGCGATGTTTGGGCGCAGGAGCGCCGAGAGCAGGTCGGCGGCGGCGGCGGATGTCCTCGCCGACCTCGCGGCGCGCGCCGGCGGCGCCGGCGCCGACGCCGGCTTCCAGCCCATGACCGAGGAGCAGCGCGTCGCGGACGAGGCGCGCAAGGCCAAGAAGGCGGAGGAGGCCCGCCTGGCTGAGCTCGCGCGCCGCAAGAAGCGCGACGAGGACGAGGCCAAGTTCGTGGCGAGCGAGAAGGCGCGCCTGGAGAAGGAGGCGGCGGCGGCGCGCAAGGCTGCCGAGGAGGAGGCGAAGCGCCGCGAGAAGGCGCGCGCCGAGCTGGCGGAGCGCGCCGAGATCGAGCGCGTGTACTTGGAGGAGAAGCGGGCGAAGGAGGCGGCTGAGCGTGCGCGCGCCGAGGCTGAGGCGCTGGCGGAGCAAGAACGCAAGCGCGAAGAGGAGCGCGTCGCGATGGAGGCGCGTCTGGCGAAGCAAGCCGCCGAGCGCGAGCGTCGCGGCGAGACGTCGCGTCGGTTCGAGGTTTCAGCTTCGGTTTCGTTCGCGTACCGCGCCGCGCGGGGGGACGTCGAGGTGGAGGTGCGCGCGCGGGCGGGCATCTCCAGTCCGGCGGTGGAGAGCGGCGTGTACGCGAGCGCCGCGCAGGCGCGCGTCGCCGCGACGGCGATGTGCACGTCGGTTGCCAAAACCGCTGTGGCGGCGTGGGCGAGCGACCGGCGCCTTAAGGTGATGACGGGCGACGCCAGCCCGAACTCGCCCCTGCGCGTCGCCGGGCAGGAAGACGCGGGGGGCTTTGACGAGTGCGAGTTCGAGCACTGGACGCGCGTGGGCGGCGCGCGTCTGGACGCGGAGCTGCGCGCGCTGACCCAGCGCGCGGGCGCGGGCGTCGAGTTCAATATGCGCGCGCCCGGCGGCGGCGACGCGAATCAGTCCGCCTCGAGCGAAGCTGAACTCGTCGTCGAGCGCGCTTCGCTGCCGCTCGCCGACCGCGACAACGTCGCGAACCGGCTCTACGCCGCGATGCTCGCCGCCGGCGACGGCGCGTTCGGGGTAGCCTCTGATGATTTAGAGTGGGTCGCGCGATTCGAGCTCGGGCAGCTGCACGGCCTGGACGGAGGCCTGTGCTTCCCGGCGGTGAAAGAGGCGGACCTCAGCGACCCCGACAAGCGCCTCAAGGGCGGCCTCCTGGCGCTGATGGTCACGCTGTCACACTGGCTGGCGCGCGCGCGGCTGGAGCTGCTCGGCAGCGCGGGCGCAGACCTCGAGGCCTCGGAGGCGGACCCCGGCGCGCGCAAGACGTACGCCAACTGCGTGGCGCTGGCGAACCGCATGCTCACCACCGAGGCCAACGCGGAGGGCGCCAGCTGGAAGGCGATGTACCTGGACGGCTTCTCCGGGGACGCGCTGAGCCAAGCCGCGGCGACGGCCCGCGCCGTGCTCGAGGCGCGCGACCCCATCCGCTTGATGCTGGAGGCGGCGGAGGAGGAGCAGCGGCGCAAGCTCGCGGGCGTGCCCACGACGGACGAGGAGGCGTACCCGGACCGCGAGGCGTCTCGCAAGGCGAGGCACAAGGCGGAGAGGGACGCCGTGCCGCTGGCGGAGAAGCTCTGGGCCATGCGCAACGCCGCGGCGCAGATGGCGGTTTCGGGGTCCAAGGGCCAGGCGCGGAGCATGCTGGAGGAGGCGTACCAGCTCAGAGTGGAGGCGCTGGCGAAGCGAGAGGCGGAAGCGGTGGAACAGGCGGGGGGTGACGCGACGAAGTTGGCTCAAAAGAAAGGCGTCGTCGCGCCCGAGTTGCTCCCGGAGTTGACGGCGCTGGAGGACCTGTTCGCGTCGGAAAAGGCGTGGGCGCGCGAACTCGCCGGCGTGCGCGCGCAGGTCCTGAAGGCTGTCCGGACGGCTGCCGACCGCGCCGCGCGCGCCGGCGACGCGCGGCGCGCGGCCGCGCTGCTGGAGGGCGCCGCGCGCGAGTACGGGGGGGAGAGGAAGCTGGGGAAGAAGCACCCGGCGGCTGAGGCGGCGTTCGCGGCGGCGGCGGAGGCGTGGGCGGCGGCTGGGATCGCGCCGGACGACCAAGACGCCAAAGACGAGGCGTTGGCGGAGGCGGCGGGGACGCCCGTGCCCCGCGGCCAGGGCGGGGGGATCGTGCTGAGGCTCACGAAGAAGTACCTCGAAGAGCTCGAGGCGAGGCGAAAGTAGTCTAGCGGTCGCGCGCGCGTCGACGATGACCGAAGGGAACCGACAAGATTGTGTGATTGTCCGACGCGTCTGGTGTTTTTCTTTTCGCGCTCTTCCAGTCTTCCGACGTTCGACGTTCGAGAAGCGCTTTCACTTTTTGACGCGCTTCGATGTCGCGCGGGGGTCGCGTCTGCGCGCGCCCGGGGGATGCGCGCGGCGGGTTCGCGCGCGCGTCATCCACTAAACCCCGCCCAAGGCCCGTCGACGCGCGCGCGGCCGCGTCCGCGGCGTCCTCCAAGAGCGCCGCGCCTTCGTGGGGCGCGCCCGGCGAGCGCCGGGACATCGCCGGCGACGGGTCCATCCGAGTCAGCGAGGCGTGCGTCTCCGCGGAGTGCTGGGCGTCCACGCGCGCCCTGGACGAGCGCGTCGCGCACGATCGGTTATCCGCCGCGGTGGAGTCCGACGTGAACTTCGTGGACGCGGGCGTTCCCCCGGATACGCTGGTCTCGGACGCGCGGTTCGCGCGGTGGCTCAGGCGCAGGGGCGGGCGCAGGGAGGATCTCGTCGTGGGCGGCCATCTGTCGCCGGGCGCGTTCCCGACGCGCGAGAGCTCCTCGGATCGGGCCGCGGCGGCGTTCGGGACCGACGAGGCCGAGCGCACCGCCGTCGCGGTCGACCCGAAGCGTGCGTACAGAAGCGTGGACGACGCCATCGACCGCCTGCTCTTGTCCACGGGCGCCGAGTGGATCGACGTCTTACACGTCCCGTGGCTCTGCTTGGCGCCCGACGCGCTGCGTGGGCGTCGCCGCTTCGAGCGCGTCGCGCCGCGCGACGCGCGCGCCGACGCGGGCGCCGTCGGTCGCGACGACCGATGGAACCGGGTCGTCACGAGAACGGACGAGCCGTTCACGACCGCGATGGACGTGCTGCGTTTTGCGCCGATCAGCGCTTCGTCGGATCCCGGCGATTCGCGCGCCGCGCGTCTTTTCAGTCTAACACCCTTCTCCGCCGACGCGCGCGTCGCCGACGCGCGTCGCTCGGCGGTCCGAGAGGCGCACCGCGCCGCGCTCCTCGACGCCGTGCGCGGCGGTAAGGTGCGGAAGCTCTGCGTCTGCTTCGAAACCCCGTGGGACGCGTGCAGCCTGGAGCTCGGCGACCTGGCGTTCTTCGAGGCGCGCGAGCTCGCCGCGCGCCGAGACGCGCCGGGGAGCGCCCTCGGGGACGCCGTGGCGGGCGTGTCCTTGTCGCTGAGCGCGCTGCGGGACCCGCGACTGGCGAGGCGGGGGGACGACTACGAGGCGACTCTCGCGAGGTGGTGCGCGCCGGGCGCCTTAAACCCTAATAAACCCGGCGAAACCGCGGCGTTCGCCAGCGGAACCGGGAGGGGAACGCGAAAGCCCGTCGTCGCCGCGCGCGGCGCGTTTTTCCCCAATAATCCTCGCGACGATTTCAATTTCGATTTCGACGACGCGGGGCGCGCGAGCTCGTCGGCGCTCGTCGAAGAGATGGTCCGCGCGGCTTCCGCGCACGGCGCGTTCACGCGCGAGGACGTCGCGCTCGGCCTCGCGCGCGCGCGAGGGTACGCCGCGTCCGTCGCGCTCGGTTCCGTCTCCTCCTGCGCGTCGACGGAGGCGATGGACGACGAGACGTTCGCGCGGCGGTTGGCGGCGTTCGGGTTGGAAAAAAACGGCGGCGGCGACGGTGAGTCTCCGTTTCTACACCCCGCGTGCCTGGCGGCGGTGGACGCGGCGCGGCTGAAGCACTTCCAGGGCGCGTCCGACGCCGAGCGCGGGCGAGGCAGAGGCCGGGGGAGGGGACGCGACCCGTTCGAGGCGCGGGACGAGGACCGAGAGTGATTCGGGGAGGGACGCAAGCGGGCGGGCGGAGGACGGACGTTCGATGAGGCGGCGCGCATCGGAGAGGAGCGGCTTTTCGCGAACGAAACCTGGAAAGCCGCATTTAGTTTAGTACCTTCGTACGTACGTACCTTCTATGAGACACCGTCCTATGAACCTTTAGGAGTCGTCTCACGCTCGAACGTCCTTCTCTGACTAAGGCACGAGGTGCCTCCGCACCGGCGACGGCGCCGTGCCTCTCAGGCCCCCCTTCCCGCGAGGCAGCGGAGGAGGCGTGCCGGGCGCGACGCACTCGACACCGCCGGAGGCGCGCGACGGTAAAAGCGCGCGCAGGCTCGCCGCCCACGCGGCGAGGCTCTCTTTCTTTCTCCCCGGAGAGGTCTCCGGAGAGGTCAGGATCCAACCTGGGACGTGCGCGTTCGCGACGTGCTCCGCGGCGACGAGCTTCACGCCGCCGTCCGCCCTCGCGGGTCCATCCGCGCGTCCAGACGCGTCCGGGGACGTTTTGGTTTTCGATCGGGTCCTGACCACGCGGACGACGTCGCCGCGGCCGAGCGCCCACTCGCCGTCCGGCGCGAGTTTGGTCGTTTTCTTCCCGCCGCGCCAGGCGTACCGCAGCGAGAGCGGGTCCGTCCGCGAGCCATCGGTCCCGCCCACCCAGAACGCGCACAGCCGCGGCGTCGTCCCGGGGAACCCGCACTCGCGCACCGAGAACTCGCGCTCGTCCCGGAGAAACGCCAAGGCGGCGTCCCGGCTGGAGGACTGTTTTGAGTCCGCGGACGCGGACGACGGAGCGTTCGCGAACCGAACGCGTGTCTCCTCGTGTCCAGACGCGCGTCTTCGCGCGGCGACCAGCGCGTGCGCGTCCACGGGCCCGACCGCGACGCTGTTCTCCACCGGGAAGTCCACCGTCCAGGGCACGCGCGCTAACCCGGGAGCGTCGTTCTTGGTCGCGCGCAGACGACCCAGTCGCGCCGCGCGTCGCGCGCGTTCGTCCGCGTCCGCATCCGCACCTACCGGTCCGTCCAGCACCGAAGGCGCGGCGGTGGCTCTCCACGTCTCCTCGCGCATCTCCGGCGTGCGCAGCGCGGTGTACGCCTCCTCCACGCGGCATTCCGCCACGGCGGAGCCCAGGTCTCGGGACGCGCGCACCGCGCGCGCGCAACGGCGGTACGCGGAGCGCACCTCTTCGTCCGAGACATCTTTCGGGCGCAGGCTCCCGCCGTCGAAACCGAGGACCTGGAAGTGCGTGCGCGCGAGGAGTATCCCGCGCACGGTGGGGATGCGCACGGGCGATGTGGATGGCGAATCGTTGTCCGAGTCCGTCATCGCGACGCTGTCCTCGGCTCCTCGCGCTCGCGTCTGACGACGGCAGCAGATCGGGAGAGAAAAAACGTTTTTCCAAACGGCACGCTCGATCGACATTTTCTCGCGTTCATCGTCTTACCGATTCATTTGATTCATGCATCAAATACTTTTGATCGTGCTCATCGGTGTCCGATCAATGAGCACCGCGTTTTCGTTTTCGTTCCGGCAGTCCGAAACCGAACGCGTCTGATTTCTCACCTTCACGAAGCGCGGCCGCGGAGTCCTCCCCACCCGCTGGCGCGTCGGTCGCGTGCACGCGCGCCTCCATCAGCCAACTCGCCTCCGCGGGGACGTCGGGAGCCGCCTCGCGCGCAGCGCGCCGACGGAGACGCGAGCGCGTCTGCGAGATTGGCTTTCGACAGACACCACCGATAACCTCGTTGTTCACGACACCGCCTGCGCGCTGGGTTTCGCTCGAGACGCGCGCGAGTCGTGAAGCATGCCCGGCACGAGGAACGGTGGCACCGCCGCCGCGAGCGACGCCGATGGGGATGCGCGCCGCACTCCCGCGGGCGCGAAATCCTCCCCCGCCGCGGAGGAACTCGTGACCCCCACGGACGCCAAGGGCCCGGTCGCTCCCGGCGAATCCGCCGCCGAGACGCAGGCGGTGCGCTCGCTGCCGAGTTTCAGCCGCCTGACCAGCGACGGCTTGGTGACGCGCAAGAGCGCCGGGAGCGACTTGAAGTCGGAGACTGGCAGCGACCGCGACCCCGGGAGCGGCTCCGTGCGCCCCATCAAGCGCCAGCGGCGGACCAGCGACGGCGCGGGGACGAAGAACCTTCGTGCCGATGTGGACGTGGTGGCGTTTGAAAACGTCGACCTCGCGGGCATCTCGCGCGCGTTCCCCGAGGAGAAACGCGTGGAGTTGGCGGCGCGGATCAACGCTCAAGCGGAGGAGGTGGCTGGGGCTTGGGCGGCGTTGCTTCTGGCGCAGACCGGCATGCGGTACGCGGAGTGGGCGCACACGCCGCAGCGCGTCGAGCAGACCAAGCAGAACACGTTGCGCATTGTGAAAGCCGTCGTCGATTACTTGACCACGGCGAGCCAGGCGAAGCTCCGCCGGACCATCTCGTACATCGTGGCGAAGCGCCGCCGGCAGGGGTTCGGGCACGAGGAGGTGATCACGTCCATGCTCCTGCTCCGCAGATCCTTCGAGAAGGGCTGCGGCCCGATCAACGGCGAGGCGGGTTTCTTGATCGACGCTGTGACGCGCGTGATGGTCGGCGAGGTGGCGACGTACCTGCACGCCATCAACCCGCAGGAGGAGAGCGCGCCGGCGGTGTGCCTGGCAGAGGACGACGACGACGAGCTAGGGGTGGAGAGACCCGAGGACGTGAACTTGGCGGACGACGGGCAGATCAAGGCGCACGAGACCCCGCACGTGGTGGAGGACGTGCGGCCGCCCATGCACCTGTTCATAGTGCCCAACGTGCCGGCGCAATTCGTGCGCGCGCGGCAAGGCGGCTCGCCCGTGATGCTGGCACCGCTCTGGAGCCGCGCCGCGCATGAGCCCGCCGGGCTGTGGACGTGGCCGCGCGGCACGGAGCCGCTGAACGGCGCCATCGTCAACCACCGCTTCGTGATCGAGAGCTACGTCGCGTCCGGGTCGTACGGCCACGGCTGGAAAGCCGTCGATCTGCAAAACAGAAAGGCTGTGTTTTTGAAGACGCCGCGCGCGTCGCACGACTACATGCCGAGCTCGATGATGGCGGAACTCGCGCGCGAGCTCGGCACGATGCGTCGCATTCTGCACACCATCCCGCGACACAGGCGTCTGGTGAACGTGATCGAGGTCACGGCGCCGCACGCGCCCAAGCCGTGCACGTTGCCGAATTCGCGCAACGTCTCCGCGCCCATCCACTACTTCGCCTGCGACTTGTGCGAAGGCGGCGACCTGTTCGGGTACGTCAGCACGCAGCCGCTCGAGCCGATGCGCGAGCCGGTGGTGGCGCACATCTTCGCGCAGCTGTGCGAGGCGCTGGAGTTTCTGCACGGCCGCAACCTGTTCCACCGCGACTTGAAGACGGAGAACATCTTGGTCAGTCGAGAAGAAGGGCGGTACGCCTTGAAAGTCGCCGATTTCGGGCGCACGGTGTTCGTGCCGCCGCAGCCGAGCGAGACGGGCGAGGGCCCGACGAACATCCACGAGCAGTTCGCCTACGACAACGGCATCTTCCCCGCGGAGGCGGTGAGGCAGGGACGCATCGGGAACGAGGTGGTGGCTGCCGAAGACGGCATGTACCGACTGCCCGCGAGCGACATCTGGGCCGCGGGGCTCGTGCTCCTGCTCCTCACGGGCGTCGGGCGCATGGGCGCCATCAAGCACAACGTCGCGGACGCGCTGCGCGGGCGCGGCGCCGCTTTCGCGCCGACGTCGACGCGCGAGGAACCCATCGACCGGCTGTACCGCCTGATCGGCGGCCCGGCGATGTGGCGGGTGAGCCCGGAGCTCGACCAGCTGTTCCGCGCGATGGTGCACAAAGACCCGATGGCGAGGCCCAGCGCCAGCGACATCCTGCACTGCGACTGGATGCGCCGCGCCGACGAGGTGACGGAGGCGGAGGTGGTGGCGGCGTTTGAACGACGGCGACCGGTGTCCGAGGAGGCGCACAACACGATGTCCGTCACGTGCGCGCCGCGCTTGAAGGACACAGCCGAGGCGTTCGAGGCGCTGCTGGGCGCGCTGCGCACGCTGGAGTGGCCGGGCGGCGTCGCGGAGGGTGTGAAGCCGGAGGTGCACGAGGACCGCGACCGGCTCACGGCGACGGCGGTCGTGGGCGAGACGCGCATACGCGCCATCCTCACGCCGGTGGAGGGCCTCATCGCCAAGAACCCGACGACGCCGTTCGACCCGGGCGTCGCCGACCCCGTCGCCGCGATGAAGAAAGCCGCCTGGGCGGAGCGCGAGCGAGAGCAGAGCGCCACGCCGGTGGTGCGGCTGGTGTGGATCGGCGGGTCCGCGGGAGCCATGCAGCTCGTCAACGTGTACACGCACGTCTCGGCGATTCTCAGCGTGTAACGCCGTTCGAGGACGGACGGGAGCGTGCCGTTTCGAGCTGGTTTTTACCGCGCGACGCGTCGGAGTAGTCTCTCTTGGCAGTTAGTATAAAAGGGGAGCGAAATATTAGTCGTCGCGGAAAACGTTTTGCGCGCGGACGTCTTCCGAACCGACGGACGATGTTAGACTAACGTACTATCGAACGCGTAGTCAGTCAATCTCGTTCTCTCGTGCGTCGCCTCGATCACTTCCCCGCGTGCCATTGCTGCTGCTGCGCGTACCCCCACTGCGCGGCGGAGTCCTCCACCCCCGACCCGACCCACTGGGGCGGCGGCGGCTGCTGCTGGAATGGGACGCGCGGCGGCTGCGACGGCGCCGGGTACGTCTGAGCGCCCGGCTGCGCCCCAGCGTTGGGGTTGAAAAAAGCGGGCGGCGGCGCCGCCCCCGCGCCCCAAGCCGGCGACGCCGGCACGGAACCCTGCTGCGACCCGACGCCGTACTGCGAGCCGGGTTGCGACCCGGTGTCGTACTGCGAGCCGTGCTGAGACGCGGGCTGCGACGCGCCGGGGTCGTAAAACGCACCCGCCGCCGGTTGCGAGTACTGCTGGTACGGTTGGGGCGTCGGGTACTCGTGCGTCTGTCGCTGCGGAGGGTACTCGGAGAAGGCGTTTCCGGCGTTTCCGGCGTTTCCGGCGTCCGACGTGGCGCCGGCCCAAGCGTTCGACGCGACAGGGTACTCGACCGCCGCGGGCGCGGGATCCGCCGCGCCCGCGACGTCGCCGTCGAGACGCTCGAAAAACGCCGCGTCGTCGTCCCCGGCGCCGCCGAAAGGCCCGACCGCCGGCGCGGCCGCCGGCGCGGCCGCCGGCGCGGCGACGACGGGTGCGGCGAGCGGCGCGGGCGGAGCTTGAGCCTGAGCCTGAGGCTCAGCCTCGCCGCCGCCTCGCTCATCGTTTTCGTTCGCATCCTTCGCGCCCTCCTTTTCCTTTCCCGGTCCCGACGCCGGAATCGCGGGCGCCGCCGCCTCCGCGTGCGTCGGGAGGACGAGAGGCGAGTTCAGGTCCCAGCCTCCGGGCGAGAACGCCGCCGCCGCCTCGCCCTCGCGCGCGATTTCGCCGCTCATGTTCCACTCGTCGAAGGGCACGGTCGCCGCCGACGAACCGCCGCCGTCGGCTCCGGATGCGCCGCCGCCGCCGGAGCCGCACCCGCGCGCGGGCGCGTCCTCGTCGAAGGAGGGGATGTCCGGCAGGGAGATATCCTGCAGGACGCGTGCGCCACCCGCGGTGGGCGTGTCCGGGTTCCTTTCGGCGCTCGCGCCGCCGAGCGCCTGCGGCGCGCCTGCGCGGCCGAGCCCCTCCGCGGGCATCGCCGAGGCGTCTGCCATGAAGTGCACCGACGACGCGAACGACGTTTCGCCCGCGTCCAGTTCCGCGCCGAGCGACTCGGCGCCGTCCTCGACGCCGCCGCCGCGCCCGCCGCCGTCTGGCGAACCGCCGCGAGAGTCGGCTTCGCCGCCGACGGACGCGAGCAGCGCGGCTTCGTTCTCCGCCTCGATGTCGTCCATCACCTTCTGCGTGTCCACGCCTCTCGCCTCGAGCAACTCGCGGAGGCGCTCGATCTTGCGGTCCTCCTCGCCGAGGCACACCAGCAGATCAGCCATCTGCTCGTCGTGCTCCGCCTCGGCGGCGGCGGCGGCTTCGCGCGTCCCATCGGCGTGGCCCGCGCGGTACCCCGCCGCGCGCGCCGCCTGCGCGGCGTCGCCCGCGGCGTCGCCGGCGTCGCCGCCGGGCATGCCGTCGTCGCCGGTTTCCTTCTCCGCAGATGCCGTCTCAGCGGGTCCCGCGCCGGCGTTCGCCTCGGCGAGCACGCGTGCCTCCTCGGCGCGGCGCTCGGCGTCGCGCGCGCGGTTCTCCCACGCCGCCGCCGAAGCCTCGGCGGCGGACACCTCCGCGCGCGCCGCCTCCAGCCGGTCCGCCAACGCGCGCGCCTCCGCCTCCGCGCTCGCGTCGCGCGGAGGCGCGCGATCCGCCTCGGCGTCCGCCGCCGCCTGCCTGAGCGCCTGCACCTCGGCGTCGCGGAGCAGGAGCTGCTCGCGCGCCGCGCGCGCCTCCGCCTCCGCGCGCGCCTGCGCCACCTCGGCGTCGTTCGCCGCCGCGTACGCGGCGTCCAGCGCGGCTTGCCACTGCGCGTCGTAGTCCAGCTCATCCTCGACCAGGGACGCGTCCGGGGGCGCCGCCAGAGTCTCGCTCCGGGGCCCGCCCGGATCGGGGCCTCCCGCCCGGGCGGCGTACGCGCCGGTTCCGTTAGGCTCAGGCTCGGGTTCGGGTTCGGGTTCGGGTTCGGGTTCGCCCGCCGCGGAGGCGGCGTTCGCGTCCCCCGTCCACAGGACGGGCTCGCCGCCGTCCGCGGGGTACCAGTACCAGTTGCCGTCCTCCGCCTGCGCCCACGAGCCGCCGTCCTGGTACGCGTACGCCGACTCGGACGCCGCGTGGTGGTGTTGCGGCTGCTGCGGCTGCTCGTGCGCCTCGTACGCCTGAGGGTGCGCCTCGCGGCTCCTGCCGCTGACACGCGCGCGCGTCGAGGCGTCGCCCTGGTTCGATCCCTGGCTCCGACGCGGCAGAAGCGCGCCCGCGTCGTCCGCGCCGCCGCCGCCGCCGCCGCTGCCGGCGCCGCCGAACCCGCCCCCGGGCGAGCGGAGCAGCGAGGCCTCGCCGGCGTCCGCCGCGCGGGACGCGTCGCCGCCGTCGCCCGGCGCGGGGACGAAGAAGCCGGGTCCGTCCCGAGCGGCGTCTCCGCCGCCGCCGCCGCGTTTCTTGAACGACCTCTCCTGGTCCTCCTCGCCGAGCGCCCGCGCCCACTGGCCGAGCGCCTCATTGCCGGTGGCCCGGCTCGATCGTTCGATCGATCCGTTCGCGAGGTTCGCGGTCGCGTCGGAGGTTTCCTCGACGCGCACGTCCACCGGCGGCCTCGCCTTCTTCCCCTTGGGCGAAGCCGTCGCGCCGTCGCCCTTCAGGAGCGTCGGGGCGCGCGCCTCGTCCGCCGCGCCGCCACCCAACCGCGAGGAAACGACTCCAGTGACGCCGGTGGCGACGCGCAGGCCAGCCTGATGCGAGCCGGTCGCGCCGCCGGCGGACGCGCCACCGGGGACGTCGTCGGCGTTCGCCGCGGCGTCCGTGTCCGTGTCCCCGTCCTGGGACGTGCCGCTGGTCATCGACTGCGCGCTGGGAACCATCGGCATGAAAAACTTGGGCGCGCCGCCGGCGCCGGCGCCCGGCGCGTTCGGCGCGTTCGGCGCGAGCGCGCCCGAAGTCGGCACGCCGCCGGGGAGCACAGGCGCGAGCAGCGTGTTGCTCGAGCTGCTTTCGCCCGGAGCGTCCGCGTCGCCCGCGGCGTTGGCGAACACGTCCACGTACCGGTTGCGCACGTGCGACATGCTCGACGAGCGAGACATGGGGTTGGAGCCGGCGGTCCCCGCGGTGGAGTTCACGGAGGACGGGCCGGACGGCGCGTCCGCATCCCCGGCGCCGACGCCCGCGCGCGCGCTCGCGATGGGTACCGGCGCGGTCGGGGGGGCACCCATGGGTGGCCCGGTGGGGGGAGGGGGGAGACCTCCGTCGTCTCCCGACGAACGCGCATCCGATCCGCCCTTCTTGTCGACCCACGCCTTGAGCTTCTCGTCGTAATAGAACGAGCTATCGTCCCCGAGGTTCGCGCGCGTTGCCTTCTTGGCCTTTTCGCCAGCCGCGGCGGCGTTCTTGATGCCCAGCAGCTTGCGCATCGCGGGCGATCACGCGCGGACGGACGCGGATCCACCAGCCGACGTCGAAAAACGAACGCGCGTTGGACGCGGCCCTCGCGATCCGACCGATCTCGTCGCCGACGCGCCCCCCACGAGACCCCGAGCCCGCCTCCAGGCCCTCGGGATCGCGCACGCACGCAAACCCGCCGCCTGAAGCGCAAACCCTCTCGGCGCGGTGCTGTCCCGCTGCCGCGAGGGCGCCGTCTGCTATGCGGGCAGGGCAGACGTTGAGAAACACGCGGCCGCGGCAGCGCGGCTGGCCGTCAAGCGCGCAGACCGCAGAAATGCGGATCCGGGGGTGCCGCTGACGCATTCGCTTTTCTGCTTTTCGGCGAAAAGCGCATTCGGGTGGCCTCGCGTTCAGGTTCGGCGCCGCTCGGGACGTGCGCCGCTTCGCACGCACCCGGCTTCGCGATCGCATCGCGCGATGCATCACGCCGGTATCCTCTCGCCTGTCGCGACGCGCGGCGGCTCTTTCGTGACCCGCCGCGGACCCGCGCGGGGATGCGTCCCCGAGGGCCGGGTTTCCGCGCGTTCGGGGTGGACGGGCTCGGCGGCGCCGGGACCGCCTCCCGTCGCGACGCGCGGGCGCTTCCGCGCGCGTCCGCGCGTTCGCCGCGCGCTCACCGCGAGCGCCGCCTCGACGGACGCCGAGCCGGAGGACGCCGAGCCGGAGGACGCGCCCGTGGCGGACATCGAGATTCCCGAGAAGCCGAAACACGTGCGGATGGTGGACGGTTTCCTGCCGCCGGGCCCGGGGGAGCCCGGGTCCGCGCGGGGTTTGCGCGCGGTGTTCGACGCGCACCACGACGACCCGCGCCGGACACACGAGTACCGCTTCGTGTGGGACTACTGGCACGTCCCCGACCAGTACACGCTGCTGCGCACGCCGGCGGCGGATTACTTCCCGGCGCGCGACTTCGCGGCGCTCGAGCGGCGGCTCCGCGCCTTCGCGCGCGACGAGTTGGGGTGCTCGGGGTTGACCCCGGTGTGGCTTTCGTGCTACGTGGAGGGCATGCGCCAGGAGCTCCACGCGGACGTCCCGCACGGCCCGTGGGCGTTCGTGCTTTCGTTAACGAACTGGGACGAAAGGGCGTGGACGGGCGGCGAGACGCTCATCCTGAAACCAGAGACGCTGGATTACTGGTCGTCTTTCGACGCCGACGCCGTCGTCGAGCGCGCGTCGTTGGTCGAGCTCGTCCCGCCGCGATTCAACCGGCTTTTGGTGTTCGACCCGCGTTTGCCGCACGGCGTGCCGGTGGTAGAGGGCACGCGCGACCCGAAGCACGGCAGACTCGTGCTGCACGGCTGGTTCAACGACCCGGAGCCGCGCCTGCGAGGCGCGCTCGCGGACCGAGCGGCGGACGCCCCCGACGACGGCGACGACGCCGACGCCGCCGGCGAAGCGTCTTCGCCTTCTTCTTCGCCGGCGCGCTTCGCCAACACCGGCGACGCGGCTTCGGAAGCGGCGACGTTTCGCGTGTTGGGCGAGGAGGTGTTGCCCGATCTGTACGCGACGCTCGGGACGCTCCCGCGCGCGCGCGGCACGGTGGTCGTCGCGGCGACGCTCGAGCCGGACGGCACGTGTTCCGGAACGGAGTGGACCGCGGACGCGCTCGTGCCCGCGCCCATATCGGAGAGCGGCTCGGAGTGGAGCGCGCAGGAGGTGCGCGACGCGATTCTGCTGGAGATCGCGGCGGCGTTTCTGAGCCACGAGGAGTGGCCGCGAAGCGGCGGCGCGAGTCGGCTGGTCGTGCCGTTCATGTTCGACTGATGGTCTAGTGGCTACGAGTGAGGGAGTCTTTTGAACCTTTCGTCGCCAGACGCCTCGGCGCGCGAAGTAAACAAAAAAGCGCCGCGCGTTTTAAAAAAACCCGCGCGCGCGCGTCCGAGTCGAACCGACGGCGACGACGCGTTTTCTACGCGCGTTCGAGACGCCGCGCCGGCGCTTCGCGGAGCTCGCTTCTTCGCCGCGTCTGAACCCCGCGCTTCGGCGGGGCGGAGTCCAGCTCGGCCAACGCGCGCAGCGTCAGACGAAGCGCGGCGCGCAGAGCCCGCGACGCGCTCGTCGTGCGCGCGCCTTCCTCCTCGTCTCTCTCCGTTTCCGTCTCCGCGCTTTGCGTTTCCCCGACGGCTTTCGCGAGCGCCGCCTCGGCGGCGTCGGCGCGCTCGCGCTGCGCCACCGCCTCGCGCCGCGTCTTGGCCAGGAGCGACTCCAGGGCGACGACGCGCGGCGAAGGCGAAGCTTCGTCGTCGTCGTCGTCGTCGTCGTCGTCGGCATCCGGCGAAGCGTCGTTCTCGTCGTCGGACGGACCGCGGGGTGCGCTCGGCGAGACACTCCGTCGCCTGCGTTTGTTTTCGCGCCCCGACGAAAAAGGCTTCGCGTCGCGCGCGTCGCGCGCGTCGCGGCGGTCGCGCTCGTCGCGTCTCGTCACCGCGGAATCGCGCGCGAGATGGCGTCGGTCCGAGGCGCCGGCGACGTCCCCGCCGCGCCGGCGCTCGTCGGCGAGGTTACACCGCACGCGCCTTCCATCCAAGTTTCGGCCATCCATCCGCTCCGCGGCTCTTCTCGCGTCCGCCTCGCGTTCGAACGCGACGAACGCGAACCCGCGCGAGCGCCTCGTGTCGTGGTCGTATATGATCTTCACGGAGTCCACCTCGCCGTGCGCCTCGCACGCGTCCCGCAGGGTGGCCTCGTCCGTGACGAAGTTCAGCCCTCCCACGAACAAGGTGGCGGGGGAGAAACGCCGGGGCGACGCGTCGCGTCGCGCGTCCATGCGATCGGAACGCATGCGGCCGTCCCGGAGGTCGTCGCGGGGGGGGGAGGGAGACGGATAACCGCCCACACCGTCGACCATGGGGACGAGAGCGCGCGCACGCACGCGCGCACGGGTCCCGAACGCTCGAGACACGCGACGCGGAGGCGCGGCGACGTGAAGCGAGTGGAAAAGTGCCGAAGCGGAACGTTTTTACACATGCTTTGTAGAAGGTTGCAGCCGGATGCTATGAATAATAATAACGTTTCAACGACGTCATCTCTACCGCTACTACCGCTACCGCGGTATCATGCCCGCGGGCATGGGTCGTTTATTTGCTCGAGCGTCGCTCGCACGAGATCGAGCGCGGCGCGTAGAGCCCGCACCTCCTCGTCCAGTTCCTTCACCGCGGCGAGCGCGTAGACTCCGAGCCGCTCGTACGCGACGCCCTTATACCCGTGGTCGTCCGTAGAGACCAAATCGGGAAGCACGGCTTCGAGCTCCTGCGCCACCACACCCGCCTGCTTAGTTTTCGGGAATCGCCTCTCCGGGAACGCGTCGGTTTGGAACGAAAACGTCACCGCCCGCGCTTTGCGCGCCACCTCAAGCGCATCGGTTACGCTGGTAATGTTCCGCTTGAACCGCGCGTCAGACGCGGAGGTGGATGTCCCAGTGGCGTAAATGTCGCCGTTGACGTAAAGCTCTTTCGTCGCGTCGGAATGCGCGCCGCCAACCGCGACTGTTCCGCCGAGCGTCGTCGCCCCGGTCACATCCAGCGTCGTCGACGCCACCTTGCCGTCAACCGTCAACACCCCCGACGTCAGTGCCATCAGGTTCGGGTCCCCGTTGATGCCGATGTTGGCGCCGTCAAACTGTACCGACTCCACCGCCACAAACCCGCTCGTGCTCGATATCGTCAGAGACGTCGCGCCGCTGTGCGTGACCGTCGCCGCGGCCGCCGCCAGCGAT
>MDSV01004415.1_pt1 | contig 36286 bp, 37 predicted proteins | sample 810851 | NCBI WGS metagenome assembly MDSV01 (sample SAMN05326640, study PRJNA326480) | marine metagenome | isolation source: seawater | place: Atlantic Ocean: North East | collected 2012 | reverse complement strand
TAATGTCAACAAAGTTTATGTTGAAAAGAGAAAAAACTGTTAAAAGAGCTCAAAAATTTTTAGATAAAACTGGTTCTTATACAGTTTTAATCGGAAGATTCGTTCCTGCAATAAGATCTCTTGTGCCTTTTTTACTTGGTATTTCTAATATAAACACTGTAAGATTTTATATTGCTGATGTCATTGCTTGTATATGCTGGGGAATAGCATTAGGTTTTTTGGTTATAGGTGTCGGCTCAATTTTAGGATGATGTTATGTTAACTGTTTTTATTTTAGTAGTAAGCGCAATAGCGGTAATGTATTTATTATTTCAACTAATTAATGCTGGAAGACAAGGAAGACTGCTTCAGACTTTAAGAGATTTATTAATCATCTTTCTTGCGATACTTATGACTGCAGCTATTTTTTATATCGGCTTTAGATTTTTTAGAGCCTTTTTATAAAAAATTATGTCATTAACTTTATTTGAAAAAATAATAAATAAGGAAATACCTGCAGATATATTATATGAAGATGATATTTCAATCGTCATAAAAGATGTTAGTCCACAAGCTCCAACTCACTTATTAATTATTCCTAAAAAAGTTATCCCAAAACTTTCTGACGCAACCAAGGAAGATCAAGAGGTATTAGGTCACTTAATGCTTATTGCTGGAAAAATTGCAGATGAACTTGGACTAGATGAAACTTTTAGATTAGTTGTCAATAATGGAGCTAAAGCTGGTCAAAGCGTATTCCATCTTCATCTTCATTTATTATCAGGCCGAATGCTTAGTTGGCCACCTGGCTAGAAAAATAAGTAAGCTCCTAAGCCTAAAGCAAATACTATAATTCCAATACCAATAATAAAAAAGGTTCCGTATTTTACTGTTGAATTATCATCCATAATAAGTCCTAAAAATATAACATAATATTCACATTCTTAAGATCAATTTTAATATAAAATAAGGATTTAAACATACATCTAAATATATGAAACAACCTAGTAAATCAATATTAACAAAGGATGTAAAATCATGGATAGCATATGATGCTGGGAATTCAGCATTTGCAACCACAGTATTGGCAGCTTTTTTTCCGCTTTTTTTTGCAAGCTATTGGACTTCAGGACTTGATGATATTACTTCAACCAAATACTTTACAGCAAGTTTGACCGTAATTAATTTAATAATTTTAATTGGAATGCCAATAGTTGGGGCTATAACAGATGTAAAGAATTTAACAAAAACGTTTTTTGGTATATTTTCTTTTTTTGGTGCGCTCATGGTTGCCTGTTTTTATTTTGTAGGACCAAATAGCTGGCTCATAGCAATAATCTTATATGGAATCGCATTATTTTGTTTTTCAGCGGCAATTACTTTATATGACAAAATATTAATATTTATTTCTAGCCCTTCAACTGTAAGTAAAATTTCTGGGTATGGCTATTCAATTGGATATTTAGGAGGAGGGACGCTTTTTGTTATTAATTCCTTCATGGTATTAAATCCATCATTTTTTGGTTTGGAAGACAATGTTAGTGCAATAAAGTGGTCATTTGTTTCTGTAGGAATATGGTGGGCTATTTTCACTTTGCCTTTGATGATCAATTATGAACAAAGACCTATAAAAGAAGAAAAAATATCTAAATCTTTTCAACAAATTTTAACTACGTTTAAAGAAATAGCTAATCAAAAAAATATTGTTTTATTCCTGATAGCCTTTTTCTTGTATATTGATGGAGTCCATACAATCATGGCATTAGCTGCAATGTTTGGTGATGGTATTGGCATAGGTCAAGATTCAATAATTACTGCATTAATATTAGTCCAATTTGTTGCAGCACCGATGACTTTTATGTGGAGCTTTGTAGCAAATAAGCATGGAGATAAAAAAGTAATATTTATAACCATCTTAATTTATATAGGAGTTGTAATATATTCAATGAATTTAGCCACTGCAATTCAATTCTATATTCTTGCTGGTCTGGTTGGGTCTGTTCAAGGAGGCATTCAAGCTTCTTCAAGAAGTTTATTTGCAAAAATAATTCCTGTTGAGAAATCTGGAGAGTTTTTTGGATTTTATAATACCTTTGGAAGAGCAGGTTCTGTTTTAGGACCACTTTTAGTAAATTTATTCTTGGTCGTATTCAATGATTTAAAAATTGCTCTCATTCCACTAATAGTATTATTTATTCTAGGGGCAGTTTTTCTTTGGTTTGTTGAGGAGAGGTATGAAACTATTTAGCAAAGAATCAATAATTTTTTATAGCATTTTGGGAGCTATTACTGGTTTTGTAATCGCACCATTCATAAGAAGCTTGATTGATTTTTCTTTAACAGTAGAACTGCTTATTACAACTGCAATAATTATTCCTTTATATATATTTGCGAAGAAAATCTTACAAAAGTTTATTTCTTAATTGTTTCAAATAATAGCTTAGGCTTGTCTGTAATAATTCCATCAACATTTAAATCAATTAAATAATTGAAGGTATTAATATCATTTATAGTCCATACCATTATCTTTAGACCTTTTGATTGAACGTAATTAACAAATTTCTTTGTAACTAATCTAATTCCATAATAATAAATCGGTATTTGAAGACAGTCTCCAGGAATAGCAGAACCATATAACTTAAATCTTGATAAAACGGTATTTATAACTTCTTTAGGACCCATTGAAATACATAATTCTGGAAAATTTTCTCTAACTAAACTTAATCTTTTACTATTAAAACTAGCAATGCAAACTCGTTCATTTGATTTGGTTTTGCTTATAACCTCTAATGCAGGCATCGCTACTTTATCTGTTTTAAAATCTATTTGAAAATATAAATTTGGAAATTCAATCAAGGCTTCTTCTAATTTTGGTATTTTATTTGATCCAAATATCCTTAAGTTATCAATCTCATAGCTTGATAAAGAACTAAATTTAATTGATTTATTTAAAATTCTTTTTAAATCATTATCATGGAAAATATAAGGAATTCCATCTGATGAAACTTGAACATCTGTTTCTATAAATTTACACCCAACTGATTGAGAATAAGCGAAAGATTCCAGGGTATTTTCACTAGATTCAAGGGAGCCACCTCTATGGGCAAGAACAGCAAGTCCATTATATTTAAGATAAGTCTTCATTCAACGATATTGTAAACATTATTAAGGTAAAATATATCAATACAATGACATATTCAGAGTTTCCTTGTGAATAAATTTGATTCAATTAGACCTTATTACGACAATGAAGTTAATACAGTTTTATTGGACTTATCAAATAATAGAAGGTTTCTTAAAATGTTATTTGAAACAGGAGAATATCAAAATATAAAGTACTTACCTTTTTCAAGAAAAATTCTTAGTCTAATTTTAAAAAATAAAATAAAAGATATTCATGATATTAAGAGCTATCAGGATCTATTTGGAACAATAGTCTCTCAAGTTGTAAAAAATTCTATTAATAAGTTTTCTATAACAGGGATAGAAAATATTAAAAAAGATAAAGGATATCTTTTTATTTCAAATCATAGAGACATTACCCTAGACTCTGCACTTTTAAATTTCACTTTACATACTAATGGCTTAAATACCACAAATAATGCTGTAGGTAATAATTTATTAAGTGAAAAATGGGCTTCAGATTTAATGAGATTAAATAAAAGTTTCATTATTGATAGAAGTGATAAATCTAAAAAAGAGATTTATAAAAGCTTACATTTAGCTTCTGAGTATATATTTAATTCAATTTCAAACAAAAATGAATCTATTTGGATAGCTCAAAAACAAGGTAGATCTAAAGATGGAAATGATTATACCGATCCATCTGTAATTAAAATGATTCATTTAAATGCAAGAAAAAGAATATCTATTAATCAATATCTTAATAATTTAAATGTTGTTCCAGTTTCTATTTCATATGAAAAAGACCCAAATGATATCTTAAAAGCTCGTGAGTTATATTTAACTGATTTAAATGAAACTTACATCAAGGAACCTAAGGAAGATCTGAAGAGTATTTATGAAGGAATAAGAGGCCAAAAGGGAGATGTAAGTTTAAATATTGGTAAAGTAATAGAATTTAAAGAAGACTCATATGAAAGATGTTCTAATTTAATTACTGAGAATATAAAAAAATTATATATACCTCATTCAACAAATTTTGCAGCTGCGATATTGCAAGGTGAAAATTTAGAAAATGACTATGAAGCTGAAGTTCTTGATGATGCTATAGAGTTTTTAAATAGAAGAATGTCGTTAATACCTGAAGAAATGCATACCTATCTTCTTAATCAATATAAAAATCCACTTCTATAGACTATAACCAGTTTCATTATGCTCATGGATATCTAATCCTTCTTCCTCTGCATCATTTGAAACCCTTATATCAGTAAACATATTAATCACTCTTAAAATAATATATGTTGCAAGAATAGTCCATATGCCTATAACTAAGATTCCTTCTATTTGAATAATTAATTGTGCAATCATTCCATCATCTGATATGCCTGATGCTCCTGATCCTAAAAAGCCATTTGGGTTACCTAATAATGCCAACATAATTATTCCTAACATTCCGCCCACACCGTGAACTGGAAAAACATCCAATGAATCATCTATTTCAAAATAAGATTTCACCATCTGAGTAGCATAAAAACATACCGAACCTGCTAACAAACCAATAAGCATTGCACCAGCTGGGCCCACTGTTCCTGATGCTGGCGTTATAGTTGCAAGTCCTGCAACCATACCAGTAGATACTCCAACTATGGTAGCTTTTCCTGATTTAAACCATTCAATTCCCATCCATGTAAGAGCTCCTATAGCTGCACTTATATGGGTTACTAGCATAGCCATTCCTGCCGAACTATCAGCGGCAACCGCACTGCCGGCATTAAAGCCAAACCAACCAACCCACAACATTGAAGCTCCAATCATAACCATAGTTCTATTATGTGGTGGAAGAGGAGATTGATTAAAGCCTTTTCTTTTTCCAAGATAAATAGCTGCAACTAGAGCACCAAGACCACATGTAGCATGCACAACTAGACCTCCAGCAAAATCTATTACACCCTTGTTACCTAAATAACCACCACCCCATACCATATGACATGCTGGCAAATATACAAATGTAAACCAAGCAATCGAAAATAGACACATTGCAGAAAACTTCATTCTTTCAGCGAATGCGCCAACAACAAGTGCGGGTGTAATAATTGCAAATGTCATTTGAAATGTAATAAAAACTGTTTCTGGTAAGCTGCCACTTAATGAATCTCTTTCAACCCCATTTAAGAATAAGGCACTAAGATTTCCAATAAAAAGCCCATCACCTTTAAATGCAAGACTATATCCATAGACAATCCAGCAAACTGAAATTAAGCATGCAATAGTAAAGCATTGCATTAAAACTGATAAAACATTTTTTGATCTAACTAGGCCACCATAAAACAAAGCTAACCCAGGTAAAGTCATAAATAGAACAAGTGCTGTTGATGTCAAAATCCACGATGTATCTCCAGCATTTAAATCATTTGCACTCAAAATTGGACTTAATAATAAAACTAATAATATTGTAGATTTTTTCACAGCAACTGTTTTTATATGACTTATTAGAAATAATTATATATCGTAAACAGAAAAAAGGGTTGTTATAAAACAACCCTTTTTATTAATATTGAACTATTGTTGTTACAAAGGGGGGAGGGTAAGTTGTATCACAATAGTTCATATCATTAATTAAATTCAGGATAAGCATCTATACCTATTTCAGATTTATCTAGACCAATATCTTGTTCTTCATCTGTTGCTCTTATAGGCATTACTGAATTAATAACCATTGTTACTAAATAGCTAGCAACAAATGTAAACCCTGCTATTGATAATACTCCAATAAGCTGTGTTACAAATGATGCACCGCCTGTAAACGAAACAGCAAGAACACCAAAGATACCAACAGTACCATGAGCTGAAATAGCTCCAACAGGATCATCAATACCAGATTTTTCTAGATATAAGATAGAGAAATATACAATTACTCCACCAATAGCACCTACAAGAACTGCTATACCGCCTGAAGGACTTAATGGGTCTGCAGTTATTGCAACCAATCCAGCAATAGCACCATTCATTGCCATTGTTACATCCATCTTGCCAGTTAAAGCTAAACTCATCATTAGAGCAGCAACGACACCTCCGGCTGCAGCCATATTAGTATTTAAAAATACTTGGCTAACATTTATAGCACTAGCTTCACTTGATACTACAAGTTCTGAACCGCCATTAAAACCGAACCAACCCAACCATAGAATCCAGACACCTAATGCTGCCATTGGTATATTTGAACCAGGCATAGGATTTACAGATCCATCAAAGCCATATTTGCCTTTTCTTGGTCCCAAGATTGTTACAACAGCTAGAGCAGCTGCAGCACCACATAAATGAACAGTACCAGAACCTGCATAGTCAGAATAACCCATTCCATTAAGGAAACCACCACCCCAGTTCCAATATCCTTGGATTGGGTATATAAAACCAGTTAAGACAATTGCAAATACGAAAAATGGCAACAGTTTCATTCTTCCAGCAACTGCTCCTGATACAATAGACATAGCTGTTGCAACAAAGACTACTTGGAAAAAGAAGTCAGCTTGTTGTGAATAATCCATTCCATATGGAATTCCAATTTCTTCATTAGGTAAAGCGTTTGATAAACCTAAAGAAGTACCAATTGCAGGTACATAACCCTCTAAAAGACCTCCAAATGCTCCACCGCTTGGATACATAAGCATAAACCCACAACACAAATACATAATACATGCGATTGAATATAGGCCTAAGTTTTTTGTTACTATTTCAGATACATCTTTTTTTTGTACAAGTCCTGCTTCTAGCATTGTAAAACCAGCTGCCATCCACATAACTAAAGCACCAGCCATAACGGCATAAAATGTATCTAATGCAAATTTAATTTCTTCCATAATTTCTCCTTTAACTAAATAGCATCAGAATCTGTTTCACCAGTTCTGATCCTAATCACGCTATCTACGCTATTAATAAATATTTTTCCATCGCCAATTTTTCCAGTGTTAGCTGTTTTAGTAATAACATCAGTTACTGTTTCTAGATTTTCATCTTCAACTAAAATTTCTAACTTTATTTTTGGTAATGTATCAACTGAATATTCGGCTCCTCGGTACATTTCCGTATGACCTTTTTGCCTTCCATAACCTTTAACTTCTGTAATTGTTAATCCTTCAATACCAGCCTCTACGAGAGCTTCTCTAACTTCTTGAAGTTTAAAAGGTTTAATAATTGCACTAACTAGTTTCATGATTTATAAACTAGCTGAGACTGAAAAATAGATACCATCTTCGTCGGCACCATATCCATCGTCTGAGAAATCTGAGTAACCTATACCACAGTCATAAGTTCCACATGAAAAACCATATGACATTGTAAGGTTGTCTCCATAATCATCATATTGACCATATGAGACACCAAAATCACCAATACCATAAGATACTTCAGTATAATCAGGAGCTCCATCTTGCCCCATTGCAAAAGTTAACCCTAAATCACCCATACTTAATCCAAGAACTATTTCTTCAAAATCAAGTCCAGTTTCATTTTTAGGATAATCAAAAGCAACATAGCCTAGATCAACTCCAATTCCACCCATTTCAAATCCGTACCCAAAGTAATAATCTAATTCACTTCCAGCACCGTCATTAAAGTTGACATTAGATCCCCATATACCTGCATAGAAACCACCCTCAGAGGCATAATCAAATCCACCCTGAATAGCTGGTCCATCAGATTGTGTCATTCCTCTCCATATATAGTCAGAAGTAAAACTGACATTAGCACTTACCTCAGCATATGAAGGCAATGAAATGATAGTCATTAATAATAATAATTTTTTCATTTTTTTCTCCTTATAATAAAAATACATACTTCTTTAGATGCAATTATTGTGCCAATAATAAATTATTATTTTATTTTTTTAAAAAAAGTTATAATTTAGTTAAATTCAGGAAAAAATATGAAATTAAAAGATAAAGTCGCATTAGTTACGGGTGGGGCATCTGGACTTGGTCAGGCAACAGTTGAAGCATTTGTAGCCAAAGGAGCTAAAGCAGTTATATTAGATATTAACGAAGAAAAAGCCTCAGAAATAATCAACAATCTTGGAGAAGAGAATGTTCTTTTTATATCAACTAATATAATGGAAGAAGAGCCTGTAATAAGCGCAGTTAATCAAATTAAAGATAAGTTTGGTGCATTACATATTGCAGTAAATTGTGCAGGCACTGGATATCCTGGAAGAATACTTGGCAAAGAAGCTCCTCATCCCTTGGATGCATTCAAATTTATTATAAATTTAAATCTTGTTGGTACATTTAATGTAATGAGAATTGCTGCCGAATTAATGGATAAGAATGATCCTGGAGGTAAAGGAGAAAAAGGAGTAATAATTAATACTGCATCTATAGCTGGATATGAGGGTCAAATTGGTCAATCGGCATATAGTGCTTCTAAAGCAGGAGTTATTGGTCTAACTTTAACAGCTGCAAGAGATCTTGCTAGGCATGCGGTAAGAGTATGCACCATAGCACCTGGTATATTTGATACACCATTGATGCAGCTTGCGCCTGATAAAGTTAGAGATCCGTTATTAGAATCAACTCAGTTTCCTCATAGGTTTGGTCAACCAAATGAGTTTGCTGATTTAGCCATACATATCGTAGAAAATGCTTATCTAAATGGTGAAACTATTAGACTTGATTCTGGTATGAGAATGAAACCTAGATAATTTACTGAACCGCGGTCCAATAAGTCATAGCTATAACAGCTACTATTACTAAAAAAAGAATTACTCTTGTGTCAGATTTGCTATCAAGATTATCTTCATCTGATTCATAATATTTTTTATAATCATCATCATTCATAATTATTCTCCATGTTTAATAACAACTCTACCAATCTGACCGCCTTTAAGAATTTTTTTAACTTCATCTTCTATTTCATTAATGCTTACGATTTTTGTTTGATTGTTTAAATCAATAAACCATTCATTAGATAGTAAATTCCATAATTCTTTTTTAAGATCAATAGGTGACTCTGCTGAATCAATTCCTGATAATTGCACGCCTCTTAAGATAAATGGGAAGACCGAGGAGGTAAACATCATACCTCCAACATTTCCGCAACACGATACAACGCCATTATTTGATACCATTGATATTATTTTTGCTAACATTTCTCCACCAACCGTATCTACAGCAGATGCATATAATGCTTTATCAAGTGGTTTTAATGGTTCGGACATATAATCATCTCTAGAAATTATTTTACTTGCCCCCATTTTTATCAATACTTCACTCTCATCTGGCTTACCAGTAATCGCATGAACTTCAAAACCAATCTTTGATAGAAGACCTACTGCAACTGATCCTACTCCTCCAGTGGCACCTGAAACCAAAACTGGAAGATTTTTTAAGACTCCGGCTTGTATAATTTTATTCACACATTCTGCTGCAGTAATTCCAGCAGTACCATGAGACATTGCATCAAAAAGAGATAGATTTTCTGGTAACTTAATCACCCATTCTGCTGGTAAATGAGCTATTTCTCCAAAACCACCAAACTCTGCCATCCCTATCTTATATCCAGTAGCAATAACTGTATCACCTGATACAAAATCAGAAGAAGTAGACTCTATAATTTCACCCGCAACGTCTACACCAGGAACAAAAGGATATGATTTAACAACACCTTTGGCACCAGTTGCAGCTAACGCATCTTTATAGTTCAAAGAAGAATATTTAACTTTAATTAGAACTCTACCTTCTTCAAGTGATGGAGCTTCAAGTTCTTTTATTGATCCTTTATATTCTCCATTATTTTCTTCAACCAAATATGCCTTATATTTCATTATTATTTCTCTGATAAATATTTTTCTGCATCAAGAGCAGCCATACATCCAAAACCAGCTGATGTCACTGCTTGTCTATAAATCTGATCTGATACGTCGCCGGCAGCAAAAACTCCTTCAACCGAAGTACTTGTTATTGAACCATTTAGTCCAGATTTAATTAATATATAGCCATTATCCATATTCAATTGATCTTTAAAAATATCAGTATTTGGTTTATGTCCAATAGCAATAAAAACTCCCATCACATCTTTCTTTATTTCTTCACCTTTATTATCAAGTAAAATACCATTTACTCCCATATCATCACCTAGTACTTCTTTTAATTGCGAGTCCCATAAAATTTCAATTTTTCCAGCTTTTTCTTCATTAAAAATTCTATCTTGGAGAATTTTTTCTGCTCTTAATTCGTCTCTTCTATGAACCAAGTATACTTTTGAGCATATTCTTGATAAATATAAAGCTTCTTCAGCAGCTGTATTTCCTCCACCAATTACTGCAACTTGCTGATCTTTATAAAAAAAACCATCACATGTTGCACACGCAGAGACTCCCTTTCCTAAATAGTTTTGTTCAGATGGAAGACCTAAATACATTGCACTTGCACCTGTAGTAATTATTAGGGCATCACAACTATACTCAGACGTTCCAATTAATTTGAATGGCTTATTACTTAGATCTGCTTCATTTATATGATCATTGATAACTTTCACATCAAATTGTTCAACATGTTTTTTCATTCTTTCCATTAACTCTGGTCCTTGAAGACCATCACTATCCCCAGGCCAATTTTCAACATCAGTTGTTGTAGTCAACTGACCTCCTTCTTGCATACCAGCAATAATAATTGGATTTAATCCAGCTCTTGCTGCATAAACACCTGCAGCGTATCCAGCAGGACCAGATCCTAGAATAATTAATTTTTGATGATCATTAGACATTATTGAAATTATAATTGAATATAAAGAAATTGTTATGGTTTATGCCTATAATTACAATAAGATTTATAAAAAAAATTAAATGCCTCCATATATAAAGAAAACTCTACTAAATTTTTTCAGTTTTTTCCTAATTGCTTTCTCTTTATATATATTAATCTCACTAATTTCATACACTCCAAGCGACTCAGGTTTTTTCAATAAAAATTCATCATTAGATATTGTTAACTTAGGCGGGCCTCTTGGAGCTTCAATTTCTGACTTCCTTATTACTCTTATAGGTTATAGCAGTTACTTGCTTTTACTAATAGGATGCATCTGGTCAACACAGTCTTTATTTCTTGAATCTGAAACAAACTCAGTCAATAAGATTATTGTAAGGCTTGCAAGTTCAGTATTCTTGATTATCTGCTTTTGTGCAATTGGTGAATTTTATCTTATGGGTGGATTTGGTGGATTGATAGGAAGAAGTGTTCTGAATGTTTTATCTGCGTCCATTGGAAATATTGGCACTCTTATTTTTTTAATTATCTTAGTAATTCCTGCATTGTCTTTATCTTTAAATTTTTCATGGTTAAAGATTATTGATCAATTTGGAAATCTTCTATTAATTTCTTTGAAATTTAGTATTAAATTATTCAAAAACATCTTGGCATATATTAAAAAAATATTAAATTTATTTTTTAAAAATATAAAAAAATTTGTTACTACACTTCAAGAAAACAATAACCAGATTAAAAAAACAAAACAAATTAAACCAAAAATTTCTAATGAGCCACAAATTAAAGAAAAATCTACTGATCAAATAAAGAGTATTAAACAACAAGACTTACCTTTATCTGAAGAAAATCCTTTAAAAGAGGTACCAAAAGAAAAAATTGAGGATACTTCAGAAGATCAAAAGGATAAAACTGTTATGCCAAGTACTGAATTATTAGATAGAGCTCTTGATGATGGCTCTTCTTTAACAGAAAGTGAACTAAGTCAAATAGCATCACTATTAGAAGATAAATTAGAAGAATTTGGAATAGAGGCAACTGTCGAGTCTGTATTACCTGGCCCTGTAGTTACAAGATTTGAAATACAGCCAGCTCCTGGAACAAAAGCAAGCAAGATAACTAATATTGCTCAAGATATTGCAAGATCACTTTCTGTAAGCAGTGTTAGGGTAGTTGAAGTCATAGAGGGCAAATCTTTTGTTGGTATAGAAATACCTAACAATAATAGAAAGATGGTAAGACTGACAGAAATTTTGTCATCTAAAGCTTTTAAATCTTCACCATCCAATTTGAGTTTAGCCTTGGGTCAAGATATTTCAGGAAACCCAATAGTTGTGGATCTCTCTAAAATGCCACATCTACTTGTTGCAGGTACTACTGGCTCAGGTAAATCGGTTGGATTAAATGCTATGTTATTGAGTCTCCTGTTTAAATCAGATCCTGAAGACGTAAGATTAATTTTAGTTGATCCAAAGATGTTAGAGCTTGCTGTTTATGATGGTATTCCTCATCTATTAACTCCTGTTATTACTGATATGACCGATGCATCTAATGGACTTAGGTGGTGTGTAGCTGAAATGGATAGACGCTATAAGCTTATGTCTATGATGGGAGTTAGAAATTTAGCAGGATTCAATAAAAAGATTCAAGATGCGGAAAAAAATGGAAAACAAATTATTAACCCTTTAAACGAAGATGAAGAAGAATATTTAGAAGTATTACCCTCAATAGTAGTCGTTGTTGATGAATTTGCAGACATGATGATGCTAGTTGGTAAAAAAGTAGAACATTTGATAGCAAGAATAGCTCAAAAGGCTAGAGCTGCTGGAATTCACCTTATCTTGGCAACTCAAAGACCATCTGTTGACGTTATAACAGGATTGATAAAGGCCAATATACCTACAAGGATTGCCTTTCAGGTCTCTACTAAAATTGACTCTAGAACTATTCTTGATCAAGGTGGTGCAGAACAGCTTTTAGGTTATGGTGATATGTTATATCTTCCTCCAGGAGTAGGAGTTCCAGTTAGAGTGCATGGAGCATTTGTGGGTGACGATGAGGTACACAGAGTTGTAAATGACTGGAAATCAAGAGCGGAGCCAAATTATGTTGAAGAAATTATCTCATCTGCTCAAGACACTGGTCCAATACCAGGATGGACAGGCATTGATTCAGGCTCTTCGGAGGATATAGATGAATTATATGATGAGGCTGTAAATTTTGTTCTTGAATCCAGACGAGCTTCAATTTCAGCTGTTCAAAGAAAACTAAGAATTGGTTACAATAGGGCAGCAAGACTTATAGAAACAATGGAAGAGGCAGGAATAGTTTCTGAAATGAGCTCCAATGGTTCAAGAGAAGTTCTAGTACCTAAAAGAGATTAAATTGAGAATAATTTTTATTCTATTAATATTTACTTTAAATTCTTATACAGATTCATCTAAAGACTTAAATATTTTTTTTAATAATGAATTATCTTATATACAAAGCACTCAAGATAAACTAAATAACGTCTTTGAGGTTTCCAAAGGTACTTATATAAAAAATACTGATAACTCAATTTTTATTGAGGTGAATGAGCCATTTAAAGAAACATACCTTATTAATAATAATGAAATCAAAATTCATGATCTTGAATTTAATCAGGTAAAGACAATGCCATTGGATAAAATGAATGAAAATTTTTTAATAAATTTTTTAATTAATGGGTTCCCAGAAAATTTTAAAAATCAGATTAAAGAAAAAGAAATAGAATTCTTTATAGATTTCATAAATAAAAATACTCTTAAAATTAAGTTTAAAGATAATATGGAAATAGAAAATATTATTCAGTTTAAAAAAAATGATTAGCAATATTTTATTTATTGGAATTGGGGGAGCAATAGGAGCCATATCTAGATTTAGCATTAATGAGTTATTTGAGAATTATTTTTTATCATCGTCATCACTAGGAACATTAATTATAAATATTATTGGTTGTTTTTTTATTGGAATTCTAATTGGTATATCATCTCCTGAAAAAGACACCACTTATTATTTTTTTATAATTGGATTTTTAGGATCGTTTACGACAATGTCAGCATTTACATACCACACAATTATGATGGCAAATTCAAATTTAATTAATGCACTTTTTTATATAATCATTACAATAGTTTTAACAATTTTAGCAACTTACTTAGGAGCTTTGTTATCTAAATAATGTTAGATATAAAAAAATTAAGAGAAGATTTTAGCAGCATTAAGTCAGCTTTAAAGAAGCGCGGATATGATATTGACCAAGAAAAATTTCAGTCTTTGGATAAAAAAAGAAAGGTACTGCAAGTAGATGTAGAAAATCTTCAAGCCGAGAAGAAAAAACTTTCTACAGAATTTGGTAACTTAAAATCTTCTGGTGAAAATACTGACCAACTTAAAGAAACGATAGATAAAAAAACCCTTGAACTGAATGAGAAAGATAGCGAGCTTAAAATTATTTTAGATCAAATAGATAGTTTTTTACTAAGGATTCCAAATATATGTCACGATTCAGTTCCTGAAGGAAAAAATGAAGAAGATAATATTGTTGTAAGTCAGCATGGCAAAATTAATTCTCAAAATACACTAGATCATTTAGAGATAACCGAAAAGATAGATGTAGATTTAGCAGTAAAACTAGCAGGAGCACGTTTTTCAGTTTTAAGAGGAGACCTGGCCAAGCTTCAAAGATCATTGATAACTTTTATGCTTGATAATGCATCAGCTAATGGATATGAAGAATATTATCTTCCATTTATGGCCAATAGAAATTCATTAGTTGGAACAGGACAGCTACCTAAGTTTGAAGAAGATTTATTTAAAACTTATGATAAATTATATCTAATACCAACAGCCGAAGTTCCATTAACCAACTTATTTAGAAATGAATTTGTTCAGGAAGAGGATCTTCCAATCAAGGTAACATCGCATACTCCATGTTTTAGGTCTGAAGCAGGCAGTTATGGAAAAGATACTCGTGGCTTGATGAGACAACATCAATTTGAAAAAGTAGAACTTCTTCAAGTTACCCATCCTGATAATTCATTGGAATGTTTAGATGGATTATTGGGTAATGCATGTGAGATTCTTGATAAATTAGAACTCCCTTATCAGATTGTTGAATTATGCTCTGGTGACTTAGGTTTTTCATCTTGTAAAACATTTGATATAGAAGTTTGGATGCCTAGTCAAAACAAGTATCGTGAAATTTCATCATGTTCAAATTTTTCTGACTTTCAAGCTAGAAGAGCAAACATTAAGTATAAAAATAAAGAAGGAAGTCATTTTGCTCACACTATTAATGGATCAGGTCTTGCTGTAGGAAGAACTCTTATCGCTCTCATAGAAAATAATTATAATGGCATTGATTCAATTGAAATTCCAAGCTCCTTACAGGAATATTTTGGTTCAGAAATACTTAAGACCAATTGATACATAATAAATTAGTTAAGCTATTTTTTTTATCTTGCATAAGTTTTAATATAGTTAAAGCTGATTCTATAAAGTTTGGACTTGGTTCATGCCTTGATCAAGATCTTCCTCAGCCAATTTGGCAACCAATTAAAAAAGAGAAACTTAATTATTTTATTTTTCTTGGTGATAATGTTTATGGTGATGTTCCAAGTGGTTCTCTAAGAAAAATGAAAAAAGCATATCAAAAGCAAAAATTAATTTTTCCAGATTTTTTAAACGAAATAAATATTTTTTCAATATGGGATGATCATGATTATGGTCTTAACGATGGCGGTTCTAAGTACAGAAATAAAACACGAGCACAAAAATTATTTCTTGAGTTCTGGGAAATACCTAAAGAAGATATTAGGCATAAGCAAAAAGGAATTTATTTCTCAGAAGAGAAGATATTTTTTAATAAGAAATTTAAACTTATTTTCCTTGATACGAGATACTTTAGGTCAGAGTTAAAGGGCCGCAAAGGAAACTATACTAAAAATAAAGAACCTAATGCAACAATTCTTGGAGCAAAACAATGGGAATGGTTTGAAGGTCAGCTAAATGAAGATTTTGATTTTTTGATGATTTTTAGTTCTATACAAATTATTCCTCAAGATCATGGTTTTGAAAAATGGGATAATTTCCCAAAAGAAAGAGATAAAATTCTTAATATGATAGAAAAATATAAAGGGAGAACATTACTATTTTCAGGAGATAGACATCGAAGCGGTATTTATAAAAAAGACGGGATAATAGAAGCTACAGCTTCTTCAATGAATAAACCGGGTTCATCCTTTTCTGAGACCGACACTTTTTTAATAGGAGAAACTTACCCACAAGCAAATTTTAGTATTCTAGAAATATTTCAAAACAGTATTAATATTAAGATAAAGGATGAATCAGGCATGATTTTAAACTCCTTAACTCTTAATTATTAATCGAAATTCTTAATGTTCACAAAAATTTAACAAAATTGTAATAGTCCTCAGCAAATTTTTAAGATATATTATATATCTAATTAATTTTTCACATTTAGGGGTGTTTAATATGATTCGGAACTTTTTTAAATTATCTTTACTTTCATTACTTATTTCACCAATTATCATCGCTCAAGAATTAACTTCAGATATTACTGGTACTGTTTCTTCTGCTGATGGAGGTGTAGGTGGTGCACAAGTTGAGATCACATATGTACCAACTAATACAATTGTTACAAGAACAACAGATTCTGCAGGTAAGTACTTTGCTGGAGGTTTAAGACCAGGTGGACCTTACAAGATTAAGGTTTCTGCAGCTGGACTTAATCCAGATCAAGTAACCGCTAGTTTAACTGTTGGTGAGACTTCAAGAATTTCTTTTGCATTAAATTCAGCATCATCAGTTGATGACGTTGTAGTTACCGCTGAAAGAATAACATCAGATGATGGTATTGGTTACTCTTCAACGATCGATGCACAAACTATTCAAGAAACACCGTCAGTAACAAGAGATATCAAAGATCTTATAAGATTGAATCCATTAGTTTCCTTAGATGATGCTGAAGATGATTATGCAAGTATTTCTATTGGTGGTGCTCACCCTAGAAGTAATGATATTAAGGTGGATGGAGTCTCATTTAATGATGACTTTGGATTAAATGATAATGGCTATCCTTCCCAAAGAAGCCCTATTAACCTTGATGCTATTGAGCAAATGTCAGTAAAAGTTGCTCCTGCTTCAGTGGAATACTCTAATTTTAGAGGCGGTGTAATAGAGTTTGTTACCAAAGGTGGGACAAATGAGTTTGAAGGTAGTGTTGCCTATTATGATAGAGGTGATTCATTCTATGGAGATAAAATAGAAGGCAGAGAGTATACTTTTGATAAAGAAGATACTGCTGAAAGTTTCACTTTTGGCGGACCAATTATCAAAGACAAGGCTTTCTTTTACGTTACTTATGAAGATACATTAGTAACAAATCCTGTTTTATATGGTCCTGCAGGTTCTGGTGCAGCTAATGAACAGGTAATCACTCAAGCTCAAGTTGACAATATTAGAAATATAACAAAAAACAAATATGGATGGGACCCTTTAGGTGTTGCATCAAAAACTGAATCCAAACAAGAAAATACTTCTATAAGAATCGACTATATCGTTAATGATAATCACAGATTGACTTATAACTATAAACTTACTGAAGGCGATAGACTAAGAGCAAGTGGAAGTAATTCTGAGTTTTATTTTGAATCAGCTTCCTACTTTAAAGGAGAAGAAACGGACACATCAAGTATTTTATTAGTTTCGGATTGGGCAGATAATTTAATATCTGAGATTTATTATTCAAATAAATCAACTGATACAAGTCAGGAATCCCCAGCAGGTCAAAATGTTCCTAACTTTTATATTGATGATGCATATGGTATGCGTGTCAATTTAGGTGCTGATATATACAGAAGCGCTAACGCACTTGCAACTGAAACAGATTTCTTTAAAGGAAAATTAACTTATTACACTGGCGATCATAAGATTACTGCTGGTTATGAGCAAACAACCTATGATATTTATAATGTGTTTATTGTTGCACAAGATGGCGCATGGGAATTTGATTCGTTGGCTGATTATGAAGCAGGTGTTGCAAGTAGTTTTTTTGCAAACAATGCAAAAAGTGGAACTGTTGAAGATGCAGCTGCTGCATTTGAGTATGGTTTGACATCATTATATTTAATGGATGAATATAATTACTCCGATAGACTAAGTTTAACAGCAGGTATCAGATATGATGAATATGATTCTGATGATGATCCAGCTAAAAATTCAGCATTTGAAACAACATATGGATTTGCAAATGCAGGAATAGCTGGTACTGATTTATTAAATATAAGACTAGGAATGGATCTTATTATTGATGATGTAAGTGATATAAATGTTACTTATGGTACTTATTCAGCAAAATTACCAGCGGTATGGATATCAAATGCATATACCAATGATGGAGTAAGAGTTTCTGCATATAGCAGTTCTAATGCTGCAGCGGGTTGTGACCCGTTAACATCTGCAGGTTCTGGATTGCCAGCTTGTGTGCAAGATGCAATTAAAAATGCTCCTCTTACTGATTCCAAGATTGATTTCATAGCTCCAAGTTTTGAGTGGCCAGATTCAAAAATATTAAATATTACTTATGAAAGAGATCTTCCAAGAGATATGGATATGACAGTTACTTATCTAAAATCTAAACAAGAAGAGGCACTATATAAAGTAATTGATACAGGCTACCCATTAAATGGAGATATTCCAACAGTTCCAACAGAAGTTGCACCTGATGGAAGACCTATTTACAACATGACAGGAAGAAGAACATATAAAGCTGGTTTATACAATGACTGCTGTGGTGAAAGAGAGGTAATATCTGCAACTTTAAACAAATCGTTTAGAGATGGAGACACTGTCATATCTTTAAGTTACACAGGACAAGACAGTACGGAGTTAAATGGTATGACTTCTTCAACATCTAATTCAAATTATGGAAAAACAGGTGCAGTTGATTTCAATAATAGAAGGCCACAAACATCAGTTTATGAAACTGAACATAGAGTCCTTGCAACTTTAAGATCAAAACATTATTTCTTTGGTGCTGATAAACCTACAACTTTTACTCTAATTTATGAGAGAAAATCAGGACTTCCAGCATATCCTACTTTTGACACATTTACAGGATGGACGGGCGACTATAAAACTAAAGCATTTGGTTATGACTATAATTTAAATGATGATAGCTCTTCATTGCTTTATATTCCTACAGTTGCTGATCCAAAAGTATGTTATTCATATAAATGTACTGCTGAAGGTTCTGCTGATGCTGTTGCAAGAGAGAAAGCTGTGCTAGATCTTCTATATGGTGTATTTGGTCTAGAGGGTCAGGCAGGAGAAATTGCACATAGAGGATCTATGAGATTCCCTTCACAAACATCACTAGACTTTAAGGTGACCCAAATATTACCTGGTTTTAGAGCTGATGATGAGCTTGTAATAACATTAGGGATTGAAAACTTACTTAATCTAATTGATGATGACAAAGGTGTTATTAGATATGGATATTATTCAGGAAGAATTCCTGTAATAGATTTAAGAATTGTTGATGGAGATAAATATGACTATAGCAGAAATGCATATAGATATAGTTTTGATAATCCATACAACATGAGCCTATCAGCAACACAAAGTGTTTGGAGAGCTCAATTAGGATTTAAGTATAATTTTTAACCATACACATATATAATTTAAAGGCGGTTTTATACCGCCTTTTTTATTATGAGCAATTTAATACCTGAATTATCTTTTAAGGACATAGAAAAAGGTGATACCTATTCAATAAATCTATTAAAAGAAGCATTATCAAATCATGGTTTTTTTTCAATTACAGATCATGGTTTATCTAAGGAACTTATTAATAATTGTTATGAGTCTTCTATAGATTTTTTTAGTTTAGATTTTGAAATTAAAAATACTTATAGCTCAGTTGGTTCTAAAGGTGCGAGAGGCTATACACCCAAAGGAATAGAAACCGCAGTTGGAGAGAAAATAGCAGATCAAAAAGAGTTTTGGCATCATGGGCCTCTTGTAGATGATACTTATGATAGAAAAATACCTAAAAATATAAGCATCAATGAAATAAAAGATTTTAATAAACATTTTGATAATTTATATTTAGAACTTCATTTAATTGGTTCCCGAGTTTTAAAAGTTATCGCTTTATCTTTAGATCTTGAAAAAGACTATTTTGATTCATGGATTGAAAAAGGTAATTCTCTATTAAGGTCTATTCACTATCCTCCAGTTAATTCAAATTCTAATCCACATAGAGCAAGAGCTCATGAAGATATTAATTTAATAACTCTTCTTATTGGTGCAGAAGAGGGTGGTTTAGAGGTTTTAAATAAAGATGGATCTTGGATTAAAGTTGCTCCTAGCTCAGATGCCATCGTTTGCAATATAGGCGATATGATGCAATTAGTAACTGATAAAAAACTTAAGAGTACAACCCATAGAGTTATACAAGATAGAGAAACTGAGTCAAAACCAAGATACAGTATTCCATTTTTTCTTCATCCAGCGCCTTCTATAGTATTGAAGTCAGTATTTAGAGAAAGTGATGAGGGTGTTTTAGCAGATGATTTTTTAAATCAAAGATTAAAGGAGATTAAACTTTATTAAGTTATGGATATTTTCTCAATAATTCAAATATTGATTGGCTTTATAGGACTTATAATTATTGCCCTACCATTTTCTGAAAATTTAAATGTTATCAACTATAAATATATTCTTTATGGGATAGTCTCACAGATTTTTTTAGCAGCAATCCTATTAAAGATTCCTATTGTTATAAGCGCATTTGAATTATTAGGTAATGGAGTTGTTGTTTTGCAAGAGGCAACAACAGAAGGTGCTAATTTTGTTTTTGGTTATCCTCCAAGCGGAATGGATACACCTTATATATCTTTATTAGAAACTTTTGCATTTGGTGTCTTACCTTACATAATCGTTATGGCATGTGTTTCAGCAATTTTATGGTATTGGGGAGTACTTCCGTTTATTGTTAATCTCATATCCAAAGCTTGCCAAAAACTTTTTAATATTGGTGGGCCAGTCGGTCTAGGCGCAGCTGCAAATGTTTTTGTTGGTCAAGTTGAGGCTCCATTATTAATTAGGCCTTATGTAAGTAAGTTATCCAACAAAGAATTATTAATCTTAATGACTGCTGGAATGGCTACTGTTGCAGGATCAGTAATGATTGCTCTAATCACCATACTTGGGAATGCTTTTCCAGATGAGAACTTAATACAACATTTTATTACAGCATCGGTTTTATCTGTACCGGCAGCAATAATGTATGCAAATATTATGATCCCATCAAACTCAATAACAGACTTTAACGAAAATAAAATACCTAAAGTTTATAAAAGTACTATGGATGCTGTTACAAGGGGTTCATCTGATGGTGCAAATATTGCTGTTAGTGTCGGCACAATATTAATTGCTGTAATTGCCTTAGTTTACATTGTTAATTCATTTTTAGGCCTTGTATCAAATCAATTTGGATTTGATTTATCCATTGAAATTATTTTAGGCTATATTTTTGCTCCTATAGCATGGTTAATGGGGATACCATGGAATGAGGCTATTATTGCAGGTGAACTTTTAGGTATAAAAACCACCTTAAATGAATTTGTAGCATATCCAGGTCTAGCAGCATTAGATAATGGAGAGCTATCTGATAAATCAAAACTTATTACATTTTATAGTTTATGTGGTTTTGCTAATTTTTCTTCAGTTGGAATTTTAATATCAGGAATAACCGCAATGGCGCCTGAAAGGAAAGATGATTTAATTAATGTTTCATTTAAGGCATTAATTGGAGCTACTTTAGCATCTTGCATGACTGGGCTAATAGTAGGAATCTTTATTTAATTATTAATCACGATAAATAAATTTAAGTAAGATGCAAACAATAACCATAAAACATATGGCATAAAAAGATATGCTGACAAGTTATCAATCTCAAACATCACTCGAAGCAATTTAATATTAAGGAATATCAGTAACCAAATATTAAACAATGCAATAACTGGTAACTGAAATGCAAAAAATAACCATGACCAAATAGTATTAAAAAATAATTGAATAAAGAACAACAAATTAGTTCTTTCAAATGTCCTATATGCAGAAATGGACATTAATAAATAAAGAATTGGCCATACAATACCAAAAATAAAACCAGGAGGATTTAAGTCTGACTTAATAAGATTTTGGTACCACTGATCATTGCCAGTATCAGATGATGCTAATCCGCCAATAACAAGCGCCAAAGCAACCATGATAAAAACACTTAATTTTTTAATATTGCTTTACCTGCTTCTAAAAAATCTACTTATAGTTTCAAATATATTTCCAAAAAAGTTAGATCCTTTAGGTTTAGCCTCTATATATATGTAAAAGCTTATAAAGACTAACGAAATAAGAAAAACCCATACAGCATCATAATCACCCATAATCTTTACCTCTATACCTTCTCTACAATTAAGGAGCATACAGAGTATCCTGCTCCAAAAGAACAGATTATTCCTTTTTCTCCTTTTTCAAGATCATTATTTAAATTAAATGCAAACATAGATCCCGCACTAGCTAAATTTCCAAATTTTTGAATTGGAAGTGGAGCTAGTTTTGTATCAAAATCATCAGTCCCTATTATTTTAGAAACAATAAGATTAATCATTCTTGAATTTGCTTGATGAAGCCAAAATTTTGATATTTCTTCAGGTTTTATATTATTTTTTTCTAACTGAGTACTAATAAACTCAGCAACTAAAGGACAAACTTCTTTAAATACGCTACTGCCATTTTGATTAAATATTAAATCTTCAGCAGTTTTATAATCAGAGGCGGTTCTAGCTAAATAACTCCAATCACTTCTGATATTATTTGAAAATTGTGTAATTAATTTTCTATCCAATATTTTAAAGCTTTTTTTAGAATCACCCCCTTTTTTAACGATTGTCGCTACACAGCCATCACCAAAAATGAAATGTATATCTCTTTTGCCAAAATTTACAGCAGGTGTAGAAATTTCAGGATTAACAACAAGAACTGTTTTAGCTAAACCTGAAGCTATATCGCTGTATGCATTATTAATTGCAAAAGTTGTTGAAGAACAGCCGACAAGCATGTCATATGCATATCCATCTATACCTAATTCTTTTTGTATCTCTATTGCAACTGCTGGATAATAACGGGCATTATGAGATGTGCCTAGAATAACAGCATCTATATCCTCTGGAGAAACATTTGCCTGGTCCATTGCTTTTTTTGCAGCCTTTATACCTACCTCAGCATGAATTGATAATCTTGATTCATCTTCATGTTTTAAAGATGGCATCATTTTATTAATATCTAAAATATTTTTCTTATCTACGACATGTCTTGTTTTAATACCTGAAGCTTTTTCAATAAAAGCAGAAGAAGAATGCTCTAAGGGATTAACTTCACCACTATCTATCTTGTCTTTATTTGATTTATTATATAAATCTACGTACGCATTAAATGATTTAACGATTTCATCATTTGTTATGACATCATCAGGATACCAAATTCCAGATCCAGCAATATGAATATTTTCCATAGTATTTAAATATTTTTTATATAAGTTTATTATAAATTATGAATATGGAAAGCTCTATTAATGATAAATATATATATAAACATTTATCAGATATGTCTACTATTAAAGGTATAGTTCATATTAGTCATGGAATGGCTGAACATATAGGCAGATACCAATGGCTTATAAAAAAATTAAATAATGATGGGTATCATGTAATTGCTATAGATCATAGAGGGCATGGTAAAAGAATTAGAAATAATCTAAAAGGTTACTTTGCTGATGATGATGGATGGAATCTTGTTGTTAATGATTTACGTTTAATTATCAACGAAACTAAAAAAAAATATCCAAATGTAAAACAATATTTGCTTGCACATAGTATGGGGTCATGGATAGCTCTTGATGCCATCCAGAAAAAGTTAAATATAAATGCATTAATCTTATCGGGATCATCAAAAATTTCTCCTACATTATTATCAATCCAGCAGTTATTGATAAAATTTCATGTATTATTTTTTGGTAAAAAGAATATTAGTAAGTTTCTAGATAATATTTCGCTTGGTGCATATAACAAATTCTTTGCGCCTAACAGAACTCTTAAAGATTGGATTTCTTCTGATACTTCAAATGTAGATCATTATGTCGCTGATCCGCTTTGTGGTTTTATGGTAACAAATGGGCTGTGGAATGACTTATCAAGTGGAATGAAAGCGGTATTTAACATAAAAAATTATAAAGAAACTAATAAATTATTACCAATTTTAATAATTTCTGGATTAAAAGACCCAGTTGGAGAAAATGGAATAGGGGTAAAGCGCTTACATATGTTCTTAAATAAAATTTATAAAAATATATCAATTGAATTAATTAAAGATGCTAGACATGAAGTCTTTAGTGAAATTGATAAAGAGAAAAACTATTTATTTTTAAGTAATTTTTTAAATAGAAATTAAATTAATCATCTTTTAATATTTTTATTAATACTTCATTAATTTGATCAGGACTTTCAAAATAAGGAAAATGACCAACATCATCCAAGATAACTACATCTTTTTCTTGATCAACATTTTTAAGTAGCTCATTTTCTGGATTAAATCTTGCTAATTTATCTTTCTCACTGAAAATATACTTTATATTTTTTAGGTTAGATATTTGTTCATCACTTAGCCTAAATGAATTACAAGATTTTAAATCGATTGAACTTATTTCTTTTTCAGATTGATTAAATAGTCTTTTTAAAGGATAAAGTCTAATTTCTCTTTCAGGATCATCTTTTACTACTTTTGTTCCATATGGAGATTTAATTTGCCCCTTTGATCTCCCATAAAATCCTGATCCCATTGTTCCAAATCCTTTGGTTTTAATTTCAGTTTGAGGTAGTTTATAGACACCATATTTCATTAAAAATTCAACTGCTTGATCTAAATTACCTTTTGCAAAATCTAGCAACATGTCGCCAACTAAAAAAGGGTAGGCAATATTCATGCAAATAGCCATTTTATTGTCTACTTTTGTTGATAAGTCTAATGCAACTAATCCACCCCAACTATGACCAATTATTACTGGATCAATAACTTCAATTTGTTTAAATATTTCTATGCAAAATAGTGAATGATCAGCTATAGAATTTACAATCGGACCAGTTGTATAGCCATGGCCAGGTAAGTCAAAACCAAGAATATTGTACTTATCTTGAATCGGCTCTAAATTAAACATAGATATTATTCTGTGGTCCATTCCTGCACCAGGAATAAATATTACAGATGGTTTTTTTGAATCAAATGAATTCTTTTCAAATACATTTGCTTTATGATTTTTTAAACTTAATTGCATTTTTAAATATTGATAATATAAGAAATATATAAATAAGCATTAATGGTACAGATATTACAACTAAAAGCCACATAAATGAATCCTTTCCTCCTAAAAACATTATTAGTGCCGGTTGAATCATAAGAATGATAGCAAAGAACACTCTTAGACTTCTTGATGGCTTATCATTAAAGTTTTTCATAGAAGCTGTTGCTAATATATATGATAGCGAATCGTAGGTTGTACATAAAAATACAATAGCAATTATCGTAAATAAAATTAAAAATACTGTTCCATAGTTTAGAGATGAAATTGTTTCAACCACCAAAGTATGTGATGTCATACTTTGATCTATATATATTTTCGGAGCATCCAAAATACCATTTTCATAAAAGTAAATGGATATATTTGAAAGAATTCCAATATGCAAAATACAACCTAGTGACCCAACAATCAAAGCTCCAAAGATTAACTCCCTAACAGTTTTATTATTAGAAATATTTACTATAAAAGCACCTACTGCTGGTGCAAGTGCGATGTACCATGCCCAATAAAATACAGTCCAATCAAGTGAGTATTTTGATTTGTCCAAACTTAATGATAAATAGTTTTTAAATACATATGAAACTGGTTCAAGAGTATTAATAATAATATATTTTGTAGGGCCAGTTATTAATATTAGAGTTAAAAAAGTAAGTACAAGAATTATATTAAAATTGCTTAATTTTTTAATACCATTCTGAAGGCCCCTATAAACACTTATAGAAACAATACACATACATATAAATAGCATTAAAAAATCAAGATATATTGTTTGATTTAAATTAAATAATTTTGAAATAGCGGCTGACATAAGAGGGAAAGAGAGAGCTAAACCTACTCCTGCTCCTGTTAAAATTGCAGCAATAAAAAATATATCTAAAATAATTCTTATTGGTCCAGATTGCTTTTCTAGCAGTATTCCAGAAAAAGTAAGTGGTGAATTAGAATTTTTCATAAGAGAAAAAACAAATGCTACCGTAGGAAGAATATATAATGCCCATCCTGTAAACATCCAATGAAACAACGGATAGGATCTTGCTTTTAATAGAGACTGTTCATCACCATCAATTGGATTTGTATAATAAACTAGCCATTCATATGTAGACCAATAAAGCAGCGCCGCTCCCATACCAGTTGCAAATAGCATTGAATACCAAGAAAAATAAGAATAATTAGATTTCCCCTCTAATTTAATTTTTTTTGATCCTGCTGGTGAAATAGCTATAAATAATAATAATACCAAGACACCGAATCCAAAATATAAAAAGTATGATTCAAAATTTATTGCAAAAAAGTTATATATTAATTTTAATGACTCTGCACTTCCTTTTGGATTAGTTAAAACATATGATGAAAGAATAATTAAAAATAAAAATGTAATTAGTAAAACAGATTTACTCCATAATGGATTTATTTTTAATTTAAACATAAAAGAACTATAAAAAAATTTAAACAATGATAACAAATATTTATCAATATCCTGAGTTAAAAAGAGTAGATAAAGAAATTGGTAGATATTATTTAGACTCAAAAGATAAGACTGTTCCAAGTGTTACAACGATTTTAGGTAAAACATCTAACAAATCAGATTCAATTCAACAGTGGAGAAATAAAGTTGGAGATGAGGAGGCCGATAGAATAATTAAAAAAAGTACAGATATAGGAAGCATGGTACATGAAGCTTTAGAAAATTTTTTAAATGAAGATGATTGGGATAATTTTACAGATGATCAAAATGGAATTATTGCAAAAAAAATAACAAGTAAATTTATTGATACCGGTCTTAAAACCATCTCTGAGGTTTGGGGTCTTGAGGTTGGTTTAATACTAGATGGTTTATATGCAGGAACAGCTGATTGTGTTGGCATGATAAATAATATTCCATCCATAATTGATTTTAAAACAGCAAGAAGGATGAAAAGAAGAGAATGGATAGAAGATTATTTTCTTCAGGGTTGTGCATATGCAAATGCTCATAATGTAATGTTTGGTACAGAAATTAATCAAATAGTAATTTTAATGGTTGATAGAGATCTTTTATTTAAAGAATTTATTGTAAAACCAAGTGAATTTAAAATATTAACTAAAATATGGAAAAAAAGATTGTTAGAATTCCATAAAAAATATAAAAATTAGTATGTCAAAAATTTTTAAAACATTATTTTTATTAATTTTTATATTTACCTCAAAAGTAGTTCACTCAAACCCTAGTTTTATTATTGAAGATACTGAAATAATTGGCATGTCATCTGAAGATAATGTAGATGTATATTTAGGAGTGCCTTATGCTGAAGCTCCAATTGGTGATCTAAGATGGTCAAAAACAAAAACTAAAGTATTCAAAGAAGATAAATATTATGCTGATAAATTCGCGTCAGCATGTATGCAGGGCCCAAGAATAGTTAATTGGTATCGTGGGGTTGCAGAGGGTTTTGGCGGAGACCCTAATTATATAGATATGCCAGAAGTTAGCGAAGACTGTCTTTACTTAAATATGTGGGTACCAAAGGGCGACAATAAAAATAATAAAATGCCTGTACTTCTTTATATTCATGGCGGCTCTAATAGAGCAGGATGGTCATTTGAGCCTAACTATATCGGTAAGAAATTATCACAAAATGGAGTTATTGTAATATCTGTTTCATATAGGTTAGGTATTTTTGGCTTTTATACACATCCTGAACTAAAAGTTTCTAATTTTGCTTTATATGATTTAATTGAGTCCTTAAAGTGGATCCAAGAAAATATTTCTAAAGTTGGGGGAGATCCAAACAATGTAACTATTTCTGGTGAGTCAGCTGGAGCAACTAATGTAGCACATTTAATAGTTTCGCCTTTAGGTAAAAATTTATTTCAGAGAGCTATCCACCAGAGTGCTGGATGGTCAATTGCAGAAATTGATATTATTGAAGGAGATGATCATAAGAAACTATCTAATAAATTATCTATCTCACTAGTTAATACTGATAACAACTCTAATAATATTAAAGAACTTAAAAAAATTGATGCAATTAAATTGCTTAATGAGGCTGAAAAAATTTACGGTTACACAGGATATTATCCTGTTGTAGATGGCTATTCTATTATTGAGCCAATATATGAATCATTTAAACAAGGTAACTTTAATCATGTTGACTTAATTATTGGTACTAATGCTGATGAGGAATTGATGTATTTAGATAAAGATTATTATTTATCAGATTTTTATGATGAAAGAGAAAGTTGGGGTTTTTACTCTGATAGTGATGATATAGGTGTTCTTGTTAAGGACATCAAAGATGAAAAACAAAAACTTAATTATCTTTTAACAGCCAGAAACTGGACATGTCCATCAATGTTTATTGCTTCTGCTATTACAAAATATTCTAATAAAAGTGCTTGGTTCTATTCATTTGAAAGAGTCAGGGATGGAGACAAAAGCAAAGAAATGGGTGCTTATCATGGAGCAGAAATACCATATATATTTAATACTCATGATAAATGGTTGCCAACTAACAGAATCGACGAACTTCTTACTACTAAGATTCAAAAACATTGGGTAAATTTTTTAAACTCAGGAAATCCAAATAATTCATACCAAATATGGCGTAAATTTGACTCAGAAAAATTTAATGTATATTCATATGATAGATATTCAAAGATGAAGATTAGTGATGCAACCCCAGTTTGCAAACATCTTGGATACTAATAATTCCTACCAAAAATTTACTAAAAATATTTTTTAATATAATATTATGTATATATATAAATTTTCATAAATATTTGAGAGGAAAACTATGAATATTTTTCATGCTGAAAAAGTACATGATGCAGTAATTAAAACAACAAAAGCTACTGCTATAGCTTCTGCTGTATTAGTTAGCGCAAATACAATTGCACAAGATGACTTAATGATTGAAGAAGTTATTGTTAGTGCACAAAAGAAAACCGAAAATTTGCAGGATGTCCCAATTAGCGTAACTACGTTATCGGCCGATGAATTAGAATCTTTAAATATTAAAGATTTTGCAGATTACGTTCTTCAGTTACCTTCTGTTTCTGCAGTTCAAAGAAGACCTGGCATGGGGCAGATTTTTATGAGGGGTATATCTGATGGTGGTAATTCAAACCAATCACTTCAAGGTCCTGCTGTAGCAATATATCTTGATGAATCACCTGTCACAATGATTGGAGATAATTTAGATGTTCATGTATATGACATTGAGAGAGTAGAATCACTTTCTGGTCCACAAGGAACATTATATGGAGCAGCATCTCAAGCAGGTAATTTAAAGATTATTACCAAAAAACCAACAAGTGAATTTGATTCAGGAGTTAATATTGGTGCTGAGTCTACAAAAGGTGGTCAGAGCAGTTCTCTAGTTGAAGGATTTGTAAATATTCCTTTATCTCAAAATATGGCTCTAAGAATAGTAGGTTTTAATGATAGAGACGGTGGTTATATAGATTCAGTGGCTGACTCTATTACTTTTCCAGTTAGTGGAATAACTAGAACCAATGATTTATATGTTGAAGATAATTTTAATGATGCTGTTAAGAGTGGATATAGAGCAGCTTTAAGAGTAGATTTAAGTGAAAATTGGAAGTTAGATATGTCTCAAATGGGACAAAAAACTACTACTGATGGTGTATGGGATCATAATCCTGATGCATTAGGAGATTATAATGTAAGCAGATTTTATGATGATAGTCAGACAGATGATTGGGAAAGATTTGCTCTTACATTAACAGGTGATTTAGGTTTTGCTGACTTAACTTTTACAACCTCAAGTCTAGATAGAGACTTTGAAGTTCTTAGCGACTATTCACATTATTCAATAGATGGTTTTGTTGAAGGGTATTACACATGTTATGAGTATTATTTTGGCCCTTGTGTTGACCCAAGTATTCAATTTGAAAACGATACTTCTCAAGAGTATGACACTACTGAAATCAGACTTTCATCAAAAGGCGATGGAAAGCTTAATTGGATTCTTGGTTCATTTAAAACTGAGAATACAACTGAATATGACTCTCAGTGGAGAGTTCCAGCATTAAATCCTTTAGCTGCTGTTCCTGGTTCAAAAGATCTTTACTATCAAACTGATCAAATCAGAACTGAGGAAGAGTCAGCAGTATTTGGTGAAATTTATTATCAAGTCACTGACAAAATGGAGTTAACTTTTGGTAAAAGAAAATTTGATACTGATACAACGCTAAAAGGTTTTGTTGGGACAGTATGGTGGCCAAACTATATTTTAGGAAGTGCAACCAGACCTGATAATGTAAATTCTTTATATAGCGGTAGCGATGATATCACTAAAGTAAATTTATCTTATGCAATAAATAACGACACAATGATGTATGTTACTTTTGCAGAAGGTTATAGACCTGGAGGAGCAAATAGGACCACACAACTTGGTGCAACCTATGATGCTGACTTCTTAGAAAGTAAAGAGATTGGATTCAAATCAATGTTAATGGATGGAAGACTTAGATTAAATGGAGCCTTATATATAATGGATTGGGATGACATTCAACTTGGTTGGTTTGATTCCTCAATATCCTTATTAGGTTTAGTAGATAATATAGGTAAAGCTGAAAGTGATGGTACAGAGATTGATCTTAAGTACCTAGTCAATGATGCTGTAAGTATAGCTGTTGGGTTCTCTGAAAATAGTACCGCATTAAAAGAAGATTACACATTAAGAGGAGTAGTGGAGGCAAAAGACGGTCAGGATTTACCATTTACACCAGATAGAAAATATAATGTAACTATTAATGTAGATGTAACAGATACATCTAGCTTTCAATTTAATCATGTATTTGTAGATGAAATGTGGAATGACTTATTCTATGATGATAGAGAAATACAAGACTCTTATGCAATAAGCAATATGTCGTTTACAACTCAATTAGGTGATAAATCAACAATGCAAATATATATGGATAATATATTTGATGAAGTTGCAGAACTTTATATTAATAGCGAGGATATTGAAAGACTTACTACAGTAAATAGACCAATGACAATTGGTGTAAGATATTCTTGGAAGTTAAACTAACTTTTAAATAGAAACTAAAAGGCTGTATCATTGATGCAGCCTTTTTTTATATAAATTGAGTAACTATACAAAAAATAATATACCTGCTGATTTAATTAAAGCAGCAGAGTTAATTTCAGAGGATAAACTTAAAAAAGCTGAACCTATATTAAGAAATTATCTAAATAATGATCCATTAGATGTTAATGCGATGAAGTTATTAGCAGATATTGGTGTAAAGTTTAGAGCATACAAAGATGCAGGACATCTTTTAACAAGAGCTCTAGATTTAGCACCAGATTATGATGAAGCAAGATTAAGTTATGCAAACTTATTATATAAAAGGCAACTTCCTTTTGAAGCTCTTAGAGAGATAGATATTCTTTTAGACAAAGACAAAGATAATGCTCAGTACTTAACATTAAAAGCAGTAAATTTAGCTTTAGCAAATCAACATGATAATGCACTTGAAATATTCGAAATAATAATTAATAAAAAAAAGATTAAGAATAATCAGTTGCATTTAAGTTATGGACACACTTTAAGGGCTGTTGGAAGAATTACAGAAGCAATTATTTCATATAAAAAAGCAATTTCTACTAAAACTGGATATGGTGAAGCATATTGGAGTCTTGCTAATTTAAAAACTTATGAGTTTACAGATGAAGATATAAATGAGATCAAAGTTCTTTTGAATATCAAAGAATGCAAAATTGACGATTATTATCATTTATTATTCGCTCTTGGAAAGGCTGAAGAGGATAGAGAAAATTTTGAATCTGCAATGGCTGCTTACTCTAAAGGTAACACTATAAAAAGCAAACAAGTCCCATGGGACTCAAAAAATTTTACTAATGAATGTAATGAGTTAATAAATTTTTTTACTAAAGAACAACTAAAAGTATTAGATGGTGTTGGGGATAAGAATACTGATGTTATTTTTATAGTAGGTTTGCCTAGATCTGGGTCAACCCTAATAGAGCAAATTTTATCTTCTCATTCACTAGTTGAAGGAACTACAGAGTTACAAAATATTATTGCTTTATCAAGAAAAATTGCTAATAAGAAAAATAATAATAGCAAATCAGAGTATCCTTCCTCATTGAAAAGTATTGATATATCTGAATTTAAAAAGATGGGTAATGCATATCTTAAGAATACACTTGACCAAAGAGTTACAGATAAACCATATTTTATAGACAAGATGCCAAATAATTTTATTCATATTGGTTTAATTCATTTAATACTTCCTAATGCAAAGATAATAGATGCAAGAAGAAATCCTATGGACTGTTCTTTTAGTTGCTACAAACAACTTTTTGGCTCTGGACAGGGCTTTACATATTCTCAAAATAGAATAGGTAATTATTATTTAGATTACTTAAAAATAATGGACCATTGGGACAAAGTATTGCCTGGTAAAGTTTATAGAGTACTTTATGAAAATATGGTTGAAGATACAGAAATTGAAATCCAGAATTTATTAGAATATTGTGAATTAGATTTTGAGGAAAGTTGTATAAATTTTTATAAAACTAAAAGAACAGTAAGAACTCCAAGTTCAGAACAGGTTCGCCAGCCAATATACAAAAAAGGCATTGGTCAATGGGAAAATTTTGATGTCTGGTTGGGGACTTTAAAAAAGACTTTAAATTCTGAGGTTATTTAAAATGAGACAAATTATAGCAATTGGAGGTGGTGGTTTTGGAAGAAAAATTAAAAATCTAAAGATAGAAAAATATATTATTAGTCAGTCAGATAAAAGAAATCCTTCTATTTGTTTTATACCTACTGCTACAGGCGATGATCAGAGATATATAAAAAATTTTTATAAAGTATTTGACTCTTTAAATTGTAAAACATCACATATAGATTTTTTTAAACGAACAATAAAGTTAAAAGAACACATTAATAAACAAGATATTATTTTTGTTGGAGGTGGAAATACAAAAAGTATGCTTGCAGTATGGAAGGAGTGGGAATTAGATAAAATTTTAAAAGGTGCTTACAAAAAAGGGGTAATTATGAGCGGTGTGAGTGCAGGAGCAATTTGTTGGTTTACCAAAGGAATAACTGATTCATGGAAAGATCACCAAGCAATACTACCCTGTATGAATTTTGTTGAGGGTATATGTTGCCCTCATTATGATGAGGAGCCAGAAAGAATACCTTATGTTAAAAAAATTCTTAAAAATAAAGAAATAAATTCATGTTTTGCAATAGAAGGATTTTGCGCTATGCATTTAATAAATGATAAGCCTAAGTACTCAATAAATTTTGGAAAAGATAACAAATGTTATGAAGTAAGTTATTCGAATGCAAAAATAGTACATAACCAAATAAAAAGAATACAGCAGATTAATTTATAAAATATTAAGGAGTTATAAATAAGATACAAAGTCATCAATGTCTAAATTTGGTACTTTTTTATTTTCCCCTGATGCTGTTCCAATATACAAATAACCCAATATTTCTTGCTCGTCTGAAAGATTTAATTTTTCTTGAATTTCTTTATTGAAAGCTAATTTGCCAGTTCTCCAAATACTAGAATATTTCATAGCATTTAATGCGAGCATAATATTTTGAGCTGCTGTTGCTGTTGATAATTTTTGTTCAATTGCTGGAACTTTGGGGTGTTCTTTAAAAGTATTTACCAATATTATTATCATTGGGGCTCTAAAAGGAGCATTTTTATACTTCTTAAGTATCTCATTAGTTATATCTTTTCTACTTTGGGCATAAGCATAAAAAATATCTGATAATTTATTTAATCCATCTCCTTTAACTTCAATAAAGCTGCTAGGTCTTAACCATGCATGATCAGGAGCTCTTAATGCAGCCTTATATATTTGTTTCATTTCAGTTTTTGTAGGATGAGGCTGGCTTAGCATTCTTGCAGAAACACGATTTAGTATATTATTTAAGGCATCCATTTATCTTTGTTATTAATATTAATTAGTTATGATAAAAATTATTTAATTATATATACTGCCTTTATGCTTTACCAATTCGGAATAATATTAATTTTTGTAGTAGCTGCATTAATTATTGCAAAAAAAATTAATAATAAAAAAAATAATAATCTTATATATGAAGATGAAATGGATGAAGATGAACTAAAGAAAATTGATGAAGAGTTAGATTAATTATTTAATTCATCCTCAAGAGATCTATAAAAGTGTCTACATGCGAATACTACAATTATTGAAAATGGCACGCCTAAAATAACCACAGATGTTTGAAGTGCAGTCAATCCACCTGCATACAAAAGAACACCAGCCAATATTCCTAATAGTATTGCCCATGTAATTCTTGAGATTAATGGTGAGTCATCATTGATACTGCTTTCCCTTTTGGAAGAAAGCATAGATGCAACGAGCGCTCCTGAGTCTGATGATGTAACAAAAAAAGTAACTATAAGTACTAATGAAAATATTGATGCTATTTTAGGAATAGGGTAGACATCAAAAAGTGCAAATAATGCGACAGTATAATTATTATTTACAATGTCATTGATTTGACTCGATTCATTAATTACTTGATATATTGCTGCATTTCCAAAGATTCCCATCCAAAGAAATACTATTAATGATGGAACAAATAAAACACCAATAATAAATTCTTTAATAGTTCTTCCATAAGAAATTCTTGCTATAAATAACGAAACAAATGGTGCCCAAGCAAACCACCAAGTATAAAAAAATAATGTCCAACCATTTTGCCATGATGTTGATTGATAGACCTCAGTCCATGTAGCAGACTCTATAAGAGTATTTACATATGAACCAAAGTTCTGAATAAGTGCATTAAGAATAAACACTGTTGGACCAAAAATGAATATAAATATCATTAATGTAGATGCTAATATCATATTTACTTGAGATAGTTTTTTAATTCCATAATCAAGCCCAAGACAAACACTTATTAAACCTATTAATGTAATAACAGCAATAATAATTATTTGATTTGAAAATGATTCATTTATTGAAAACACATGATCAAGTCCAGAACTTATTTGGAGTGTTCCAAGCCCTAATGATGTTGTTACTCCAAAAACAGTTGTGAGAATTGCAATAATGTCAATTAGTACAGCTAAGGGTTTATTATTTGATATTGCTGGTCCCAATAAAGAGCTTACTCTAAATGGTAATTTTTTATTATATGATGCAAATGCAAAACATAAACCAAGAGATGAATATATAGCCCAGCCATGTAGACCCCAATGCAGATTTGCTAAACCAATTGCTTTACCGGCATTATATGAAATATCTCCATCAGTCATTCCAGGGTAAGAATTTAAATGCATTATGGGTTCAGCAACACCATAAAATAGAAGACCAATACCTAACCCAGCACTAAATAACATTGCTATCCAATTCACATAAGAATATGTTGGCTGCGCATTTGGCCCACCTAATCTAATACTCCTATATTTAGTAAAAATTAATAATATCGAGAATATTACGAATCCATTAGCAAGGATAATAATCATCCAACCTAGATATTTAGATAAGATAGTTTGAAGATCTAAAAAAAATGTTTCTGATATATCCGAATTCAAGGAAACCACAGCAGTAATAATTGATATTAAAAAAACTGATATAAGGAATCTTGGTTTACTTATGTTATTCATATCTGTGTATAAATCATGACTAGTGAAACATAATTGATATTAATAATCTAGTTATAAATTATATTGATTTTTTATTATAAGCTATGCTTATAGCGTTATTGCATGATAATTTTAAGATGTTATGATTGTTGCAGACCGATTTACTGAAATTGCTGGTCTATAAATATTGCTAAATTTCTCTAGGGGGGAATATCTTCTGGGGTAACCTAGCATGTTTATATTGCAATTTATATAAACTAACTATGAGGATTCATATGTTTGATTTAGTTAAAACAAAAATTAATAAAATTAATAATAAGATATCTTTGGGTGTTTTAGG
>MDSV01019807.1_pt1 | contig 36302 bp, 36 predicted proteins | sample 810851 | NCBI WGS metagenome assembly MDSV01 (sample SAMN05326640, study PRJNA326480) | marine metagenome | isolation source: seawater | place: Atlantic Ocean: North East | collected 2012 | reverse complement strand
CCATATCTTAAGACAAAGTACCATCGGCGCTGAAGGACTTAACTTCCGAGTTCGGAATGGGATCGGGTGTGGCCCCTTCGCAATAATTACCAGGCATCGTGTTATAGTCTTAAATGTAATTTTTGTAAATAAAAAATGTTTAAATAAAGGATATTATATTGCAAAAAATCATACATAATTTAAGTATTATTAATGCTTTTCCAATATAATTTAAGAAGCTTGATAGTTCCTTTAAATTGGCTATTTGCACTATTTCCTATCTCTTTCATACTGGGTAATCTAATTATCAACTTACACTTATGTTTATTTGTTTTTATTGGTTGTATTTATCTTAATAGAAAAAAAGTAAAATTGAATGAAAAATTTCCAATACTGATTTTTTTAATATTTTGTTCATTTTTAATAATTTCTTCTATTTACAATCAAACTAACATAGAAAAATCTTTTTTATTTTTAAGAATTTTGATTTTTTATTATATTGGTGTTTTAATTTTAAAAGAAAAAGATTTTAATTTTGAAATAATTTTTAATATTTTTTCTATTGCGGTAATTATTATCAGCCTTGATTTAATTTTTCAGTTTTTTGCAGGATATAATATAATTGGTTTAGAAATTAAAAAAAATGGTGCAACAAGTTTTTTCAATGATGAGCGAATAGCTGGAACTTTTTTACAGAATTTTGGTTTTTTTTTAATTTATAAGATATTTAAAAAATTTGAGGAAAAAAACGTCAAAAATGAAATTGTAAAATCCCTTTTAATTGCTTTAGTCAGTATAGCAATTTTTGTAAGTTCACAAAGAATGCCAATGGTAATTTGGATGCTATTTTTGATATTTTACGGAACAATATATTATAAATCAAAATTAAAAAATATATTATTTTCATTAGCAATTTTTAGTCTTTTTATAATTAATTTTTCTTCTGCTCATGAACGTTCAAAATACGTATCTTTTTACGAAAATGCAAAGAGTTTACTTGATCGAAGTGTTGTTGTGTACAAAACAAATAAAGATGAAAAAAAATTAGAGGAAGTTAAATCTTCGTTAAAAAAACAAAATCTTCTACCAAGAAAAAATTTGGAATTTGTAAAAGGTAGTGGACATGCTAATCTTTTTGGAAACAGTATTTATATATGGAGTAAAAATAAGTTTTTAGGTATAGGTTATAAAAACTTTTATATCAAGTGTGCAGAATATAAATTACTAAGATGTTCAACTCATCCTCATAATTATTATTTAGATGTTCTTGTGACCCTAGGGTTGTTTGGTATTGTTATATTGATTATTTTTTTATTTTTTTTAATATTGAGATCATTGCAAAATTTAAGAATATATTATAATAAAAAAGAAAAGGAAAATTGTAATCTTATATTTATCTTTTTAATAAATTTTTTAATGATTTTTTTTCCACTAAAATCTTCTGGGAGTTTTTTTACAACGTTTAATATTACATACATAATAATAATATTAGTTTTATTAAATTCTCGAATTGACAAAAAATATTTTAAAAAACTAAATTAAAAATGGTGGGCGTGATAAGAATTGAACTTATGACCTCTACGATGTCAACGTAGCGTTCTACCACTGAACTACACGCCCGAAGAATAATCAATTTTTGTCATATAAAAGCATTTCTTTTTAACTCATTACAAAAAAGCATTAAAGTAAAACATTAAAATTTAAGTTTAGTTTGTGCTAAAACTATCATATAAATTATTTTTCGATGTTTATGACATATGAAAACAAATATAATAGCTGAAATTGGGATTAATCATTTTGGAAAATTAAAACTTTTGGAGAAATATGTTGAGAGTTTCAATGGATTAGGAATAGATGGCATTTCAATTCAGATTTTAAGTAAAAAAAAAACATTAAAAAAGTTTAAAAATTATAGCTTAAAAAAAAACGAAATAAAAAAATTTGTAAATATTGCGAAAAAAAAGTTTAAATTTGTAGGTGTTGCTATTCATAGTTGGGATGATTTTAAATTTCTATCTACGCTTAATATTGATTTTGTTAAAATATTAAGTAAATCTTTCGGAAATATAGATTATTTTAAAAATGTCAAATCCGCAAATGTCAAAAAAATTTATTTATCGACCGGTGGTAAAACGGATATAGAAATATTTAAATTGTTAAAAAAAGTAAACCTGAAGAATTTAACTTTAATTTATACTTTTTTTAAAACGCAAAATTTCAAAAAAAGTTTAATGAATATTTCACTTATGAAAAAAAAATTTAAAGTTCCAATTGCATATGGAAATCACTTTGACAAAATTGATCAAATTTATAAAGTATGTGACTATCAACCATCAGATATTTTTTTTTATATAAAAATGAACAAAAAGCTCAATTACCCAGATAACAAACATGCTATACCTTTAAAAAAAATAAGTTTAATATTGAAAAAAATTCGTAATGGTAAAATTTGATTTTAAAAATAAGTTAGTTTTAGTGCTTGCAAGCTCAAAAGGAATCGGGTTTGAATTGGCAAAACAGTTTGCACTTAATAATGCAAGAGTAGCAGTTTGTAGTAGGAGCAATATAAATTTAAATAAAGCTAAAAAAAATCTAAAGAAAATAATAACTAAAAAAAATCAAATTAGATATTTTAAAGTCGATTTATCAAACCCAGAACAGGTAACAAAACTTCATAAAAAAGTAATTAATTCTTTTAACTCAAAAATAGATATTCTAATTAATAACAGTGGAGGACCCCCTTCAAAAAAAATTTTTAATACTACTAAAGCTGATTGGGAATACTCGCTTAATAGTAATCTAAAAAGTTTTATTTATATGAGCCAATTAGTAGTAAAGAATATGAAAATTAAAAAATGGGGAAGAATAATTAATTTAACGTCTAGTACTGCTAAAGAACCAGCGGAGAATATGGTTCTATCTAATGTTGCTAGGGCAGGAGTTTTAGCATTTGCTAAAACACTTTCTAAAGAAATTAAAACAAAGAATATTACAGTTAATTCTATTCTTACTGGGGCTGTTTTAACTGGAAGATTAATTGAGCTAATTAAAAAAAATAACAGAAATAAAATTAACGCAGTTATAAAAAGACTTTCGAGCTCAATACCTGTTCAACATATTGCTAACCCTGAAGAATTTGTAAATTTAATACTTTTTTTAAGTTCAGATGAAGCTAGCTATGTTAATGGAGCTGCAATTTCTTTAGATGGCGGGGTATCTAAAACTATATTTTAAAAGAATTGAGAAATTTTTTTATTTTTAGTTTAAAGACAAAAAATTTTAATTTATTCAAATTATAATTCTTGAAAGAATAATTATTTGACCTTAACCATTCGTGCATTTCTTTTACATAAACGTCTAACTTTTTATTTGAAAGATTATCAGTGTGACTCTTATATATAGCAAGACTTTTATTAGATGAACAAATTTTGAATTTTTTTGAAAGTCTCACAAAAAAATCAAAATCACCGATAATTGAATATTTCTTGTTGAAATTAATCTTTTCAAATATCTTTTTTTTTAAAATTACTGTTAAGATACCAACTCTATAATCATCTAATAGTAATTGCGTTATTTTGCCATTTGGCAAGTCAATATTTGAATTTAAATATTTTTTTTTCGAAATAAGATTATTTATATCAAATTTGGAATATAATATTTCACAATTTTTTTTTTCTAATAAATTTATTTGATAAGCTAATTTATTTTTCTTCCAAAGATCATCAGTATCCAAAAAACTTACATATTTACCTCTACACTTTTTAATAGCAAGTCTTCTTGCATTATAAAGCTTAAGTTTTTTTATTGTTTTAAAGTAAATGAAACGTTTATCTTTAAATGATTCAAAGATGTCTTTACTTTTATCATTGGAGAAATTATCAAAAAAAATCAGCTCCCAGTTTTTATAACTTTGATTAATTATGGAGGTAAGACTATTATGTAGGTATCGTTCTCCATTATGACAATTCATGATTATACTGATTGTAGGCCTAAATTGTTTTTTCATAGAAATTAATTGTTTTCTTTAAACCTTTTAAAAGACTTATTTTTGGCTGCCACTTAAATACTTCTTTAACTTTATCAATATTTGGGTAGAGAGAACTGACTTCATCTTTTCTCATCTTTATTTTTCCAAATAGTGGTCGACCTTTTTTTATTATCTTATTTATTTTTTTAATAACTTGTCTTACTTTCGTGCTTTTACCATATCCTACATTATAAATACCGCTTTTGATTTTTTTTTTGTTTAAAATTTTTATAAATAAATTTGTTAGATCATCTACAAATAAAAAGTCTCTTAACTGATGCCCGGGTGAACAATTAAAATTTTTATCCAATAGAGAGTTTTTAATTACGAAAGGAATTAATCTATCAAACTTCTGATATGGTCCATAAACTTGGTACAAGCGAAGTATTAAATATTGAATTTTTTTTTTTTTCGCAGACTCTTCAATAAATCTAGTCGCAAACAATTTTGATTTTCCATAATAGGACTTTGGCGAACATCTAAAACTTTCTATTTGGGGTGATTTACTATTTCCATATTCAAGGCTTGTGCCAATTTGGATAAATAAATCTATTCTCTTTTTAGCAAAAAAACTAAAAATATTTTTGCTAGCCCTATTATGTATCGTATCAGTTTCTAGTAAATTTTGATGATTTATATTTCCACTTAGGTTAATTACAACGTCAAAATTTTTTTTTGCAAAAGTTTTAAGTTTTTTTGCGTCTGATAAATCACACTTTACATATTTAACTCTTTTTTTTAAATTTTCTTTACTTTCTATCGATCTCGATACTGAAGTAATGAAAAAATTTTTTTTTTTTACCAACCTATTAATGAGATTTTTTCCTAGAAATCCACTGCCACCAAAAATAAGAATTTTTTTTTTCAAATTATTTTTTTTTTAACTTTGTTTCTAAAATTTCTTTGTCTCTTATAGTATCCATACATTGCCAGAAACCCTCATGCTTAAAAGCATTAAGTTGTTTTAATTTTCCCAATTTTGACAAAGGTTCTTTTTCTAAATAGGTTTTATCATTTTTAATGTAATTAAATATTTTTGGTTCAAATACAAAAAAACCACCATTAATCCATCCCTCATCTAACTTTGATTTTTCTTTAAAATAAGAAACTTTCTTTCCATTTATCTTAATAGCTCCAAATCTAGCTGGAGGTCTGACAGCTGTTAAAGTTGCTATATTTTTATTTTTTTTGTGAAATTCAACTAGCTTCTTTATATTGATGTCGGATAGCCCGTCACCATATGTCATTAAAAAAGTATCTTTTTTTAAATATTTTTTTAATCTTTTAAGTCTTCCCCCGGTCATAGTTTTTTGGCCAGTATCTATTACATTAATGTTAAGGCGAGTTTTTTTATTTTTAAAATAATTTCTAATTATATTTTGTTTATAACCAGCAGCTATGTAAAAATTTTTTAAACCAAATTTAGCAAAATGTATAATAATATGTTCAATAATTGGAATTTTTTTAATCTTCACCATTGGTTTTGGGATTTTTTTTGTCAGCTCAGCTAACCGTGTCCCCAATCCTCCTGCTAAAATAACAACTTTCATTTTAGATTAAGTTTTTATAATATTTTATCTGATTAATTGATTTTAAAGTCATTTTTTTTTTAAGATGATGACTTTTGTACCACTCAATAGTTAATTTGACAGTATTTCTAAAATTAAGGATAGGCCTCCATTTTAATATTTTTTTTGATTTACTATTATTCAGATTTAATAAAGTATTCTCCTTAAAAATAATTTTTTTATCTTCTTTCCATTTAACATTTCTCCAAAAACTTTTTGATTTTTTTAGTACATCCAAAACTTTATAATTATTTTTCATATCTGGTCCGAAATTGAATGACTCTCCATGCAATCTTTTATTATATTTTGCTTTTACTCCTAAGAGTAAATATCCATAAACAACATCTAAAACATGTTGCCAGGGTCTAGTAGAATTTAAGTTTCTAATTTTAACAATTTTTCTCTTGCTCCAAGATTTTATGCAATCAGGCAACAGTCTATTATCTGTCCAGTCACCACCTCCGATAACATTTCCTGCTCTAGTTGATACAATTACGTTTTTATTTTTTTTACTATTAAAAAAAGACTTAACATAAGAATTTATCGCAATTTCTGCAGCAGATTTAGATGCACCATAAGGGTCTTCTCCACCTAAAATATCGTTCTCGACATAACCTCTTTTTGTTTCAAAATTTTTGTAACATTTATCACTTGTTATAATTATTGTTACAGTCTGTTTTTTGTTTTCTTTTAATGACTCTAAAATATTAATAGTTCCTAATAAATTGGTTTTCCATGTTTCTATCGTATCTTTGTAAGATTTTTTAACTATTGATTGTGCAGCTAAGTGAAAGATAAAATCAGGCTTAAATTGTTTAATTATTTTTTTTACTTTTTTAAAATCCTTTATATCAATTTTTTTCGATTGAATTTTCTTTTCTAAACTTAGTAATTTATAATGCGAAGGATTAGTTGGAATATTCTTTGATATACCTAGCACTTTTGCACCTATCTCGCTCAACCAAAGGGTCAACCATGAACCCTTAAATCCTGTGTGTCCTGTAATTATTACTTTTTTATTTTTAAAAGTTTTATCTATGTTCATCTTGTAGTTTTTATTCATTTAACTTTTAAATAATCTATTAATTAAATGTTTAAGTAAACTTAATCCAATCCTTCCACTTTTCTCTGGATGAAATTGACATCCTACAATATTATTCTTTTTAATTACTGCAGGAATTTTTATATCTTGATAATTCGAATAAGCCACTGTTTCATTTTTATTTTTTGTTTTGGATACAAATGAATGTACAAAATAAAAATCTTTATCACTTAAAGCTTGTGATATAAAATCAGTCTTTAAAATTTTACTCCAACCTATATGAGGAACTTTAATTTTATCTAGTTTACTTAGCTTTCTAATTGGAACAACTTCACCCTCTATAAAATTTAATCCATTGTGTTCGCCTAATTCAAAGCTTTTAGTAAGCATTAATTGCATTCCTAAACATATTCCTATCATAGGTTTTTGTTTTACTGTCACAAATTTATCTATAGCTTCTTTCAAGTTATTCTTATTTAATAATTCCATAGCATTATGGAAAGACCCTACACCTGGTAAAATTAGTAAATCTGAGTTAAGTATCTCGTTTTGATTTTTTGTTTTCTTACAATCTAACCCTATTTCTGTTAAAGCCCTTGATAGACTCAAAATATTTCCACAACCATAGTCGATTATTGATATTTTTTTCATGATTAGACTAAATTTTATTTAAGTTGAAATTAATAATTTGTTTAAAGAATCTAATTTTTAAATGATTTAGTAGAATTTAAAATTAATTTATTATAATCGGACCATTCACCAACGTCGGTCCAGTCAGACTCTGAGATTGGGAAAACACCAATTTTTTTCTTTTTTTTCTTTAGTAATTTAATTAATTCGTCCATATCAAAACTTAAATTATTTTTTACAAATTTAAGAACAGCTGGCTTCATTACATACAACCCTGCATTAACTAAATAGTTAAATTTTGGTTTTTCTGTTATTCTTTTTAAATTGCCTTTTTGATCAATTTCACATGACCCATAAGGTAACTGAAAATTTTTTGTTGCTACAACAATTGTTATAAAAAAATTATTTTTTACATGGTAATCATATAAATTTTTTAAATTGAATTTTAAGATTGTGTCACAATTGCTTACAAAAAAATCTTCTTTAATTTTATTTTTAAGATATGAAAGTGAACCTGCCGTACCTAATTCTTTTTTTTCTTCAATATATTTAATGTTTAAATTCTTATCTTCTAAATATGATTTTATCAATTGCTTTTTATAATTTACAGTTATAAAAAATTTTTTAATTCCTTCTGTTTTAAAAAAATTAAGTATATGTTCCGCGGCACTTATATTATTCACCGGTATAAGTGCTTTTGGAAACATATTAGTAAATGGTTTTAATCTTAAGCCTCTTCCACCAGCCATTAGTACTAAGGGTGTTTTTTTTAGTTTATTTTTTTTAATTTCTATCTTATCTTTATTTTCAATAATTTTTTTTGTGTCTATAAAGTCTACAACTTTTTTATTTTTACCAATTACAGGTATTAATTCAATTTTCTTTTCAGGAAATTGCTTTATGAGTTTCAAAACTTCATTTTGATTTAACTTTTTAAATTTATTTTGATTTATAGTGAAGTTTCTTTTTTTAGTATAATTCTTAATTTTATCATCAAGTCTAGCCCCTAAAATTATTGCTCTTCTAATATCTCCATCAGTCAATGTTCCATGGAATACATTTTGGTTTTTTACTACTATCAAACATTTTTGTTCGTTATTTTCTAGTTTAACGAGGCATTCTTTTACAGTAGTTGAATAATTAACTAAAATTTTTTTTATCATAAATTCATGAATTTTTTTCTTAAAACTTTGTCGGTTTTATTTATCTTCAAAATTAAATCGACTAATTTATTAATCTTTATTTTTGGATCGTACGGATTTCTGAATTTCTTCTTTTTAAAATAATCTTTTACTTTCATAGCCTTTCTTACAGCATTTAAAATAGATTGATAATTATATTTCGCATCAATTACATTTTTTGGTTTATATTTACCGTCTTGTCTTGTGCCGATATTAATAGCTATTTTTTTAAATGTGGCAGCTTCAACTATGCCGCTTGATGTGTTTCCCAATAAAAATTCACAATTTTTTAATAAAAATGTGTAAATTTTTTTTCCAGAATTTTTTAAAATTAGGTATTTTTTCCTATCTGAAAAATTTTTTTTTATAAAATCTATTATAACTTTATTCTTATTATCTGCATTAGGATATGTAATAACAGCATTAATATTAATTTTTTTAATAGCTTTTTTTAGTTCATTAAGCTGATAATTTAATTTTTTCAGCTCCAAAGTAACTGGATGATAAGTTATAAGCATAAATGGTAATTTAAAATCAAATTTATTACTTATAAAAGTTTTATTATCTTTTATTTTCTTTAAATCTTTTAACTCATGCATACCAATTGATTTCACTCTCCATTTTTCTTCTCCCATTTGAATAATTCTTTTCTTGTAAGTATCTAATAAAGGATAATGAATGTGACTCATTTTTGTAATTGCATGTCTCACCAGTTCATCTATTGCTCCTAAGGTAACTGAACCTCCGAATAAATGAATTACGGGTAAATTGTAGGGTATAGCTGCTATTGGACCAATCAACATCTCAAACCGATCACCTAAAACTATAATTTTGTCCGGATTGTATTTTTTTATTAATGTGTTTAAAAAATTTATATCTTCGGAAAATGTTTTGATTAAATCGCCATTTTTTCTGAAACTTGAGTATTCCTTTTTCAGAACATTAAATTGAGGATCAATATAACTTATTGTTTTTCCAAAAGTTGGGTCTTGATGAGACTTAGTTGTAACAATATATAGTTTAATATTTTTTCTATTATTTAATTCATTTATTATTGGAAAATATCTGTCATAATCCGATCTTCCTACTGAAATACAAAAAATTACCTCTTTTTTCATTGTCATAAACTTATTGATGGACTGCTTGGAAAGCTAATATAGTTTAAAAATATTTGTTCCGAGATTTTTAAATTGTCTTTTGGAGATTTTTTAAAAATTTTTAAAGAATGCAATGGACGCCATATTGCTCTTCCAATTAACCCGCTACTTCTCATTTTCTTTAATAAACTTTTTTTAACTCTACTATTTTTAACTTTCCCTAAAATCAGCCAATAATTTGATTTTGAATTTTCTGGTTCCTTTATAATTTCTAAATAATCTTTTTTTCTAAAAATATTTTTATATTTAATAAAATTATTTCTCTTGAGTTTCATAATGCTATTAATTTTTTCTAATTGGGCACAACCAACAGCTGCAGATAAATTATTCATTCTGTAATTAAAACCAACCTCATCGTGAATATGATCTAATGGATCTCTTTTTTTGGCATGAACTGAAAGGTGAAAAGTTTTTTTTGCCAAACCTTTATTATTACTTAAGATCATGCCCCCGCTACCACAGGTAATAGGTTTATTTCCATTAAAACTTAATACACCAGCATCTCCAAAAATTCCTAAATGTTTTTTTTTATAGAATGAACCTACAGCCTCCGCCGCATCTTCTATTAAGATAATCTTAAATTTTTTGCAAATTCTTTTAATTTCGATAATTTTGCAAGGAAAACCATATAAGTGTACAACTATAAGAGCCTTTATTTTTTTTCCAGTATTTTTATTAATGCTAAAACTTTTTTTTATTATGCAAATCTTGTTAAGATATTTTTCTAGTTTAATTGGACAGACACCTAGAGTTTTTTCTTCTATTTCAACAAAATTAGGTGTTGCGTTACAGTAAGTTACAGCATTTGCTGTGGCAACATAAGTTAAGCTAGGCATTAATACTTCATGGTCTTGATTAATTTTAAAATATCTTAAGATCAAATGTAGAGCAGAAGTCCCTGAATTTGTTGCTACTGCATACTTGCAACCAACATATCTAGATACATTTTTTTCAAATTTTGTGACGTATTTTCCTACAGAAGAAACATATCCACTTTTGATACAATCAATTAGATATTTTTTTTCTTTTCCGTGAAATAAAGGATTATGTAAACCTTTATTACCTTTTACAATTTTTTTTAAATCTTTAATAAACTGATCTTGCATTATTTTTTATGTGTTTATTAGACAAATACCAATTTATTGTTTTTTGAAGACCTGTTTGGATATTCGTAAATTTTTTAATTTTCGTTTTTAAAGTTGTTTTTCTCATATTTGGGACTCTCCTTTCTGGTGAGCCATCAGTCACAGGTCCTTTCTTAATCTTTATTTTTACTTTCATCTTTTCTTTAATCATGTTTGCTAAATCAAAAATTTTTGTCTCTTCTTTCATGTTACCAATATTATATATAGAATTATAATTTTTATTATTAAAAGTTAATCTAAATATTTGATTAATTGCATCATCAATATAACAAAATGACCTTTTGTGATTTGGAGAAAATATCTTTATTCCACTAGCCGAAGTTTTGTTTTTATTTAAAAATTTAGAAATTAATTCCGGTATAACATGTTTAAACCCCATCCTTGGGCCATAGATATTGTGAGGTCTTAATATTAAAAATTTGGTACCAGAAAGTTGAAGAAGTTTTTCATTAAAAATCTTAGATAAATAATATGAGTCTCTCTTTATTATATTATTTTCAATTAAAATATTATTTTTTTCTTCTAAAGGAAATTTTATTAATTTATTTTTTATCAAGGGTGAATAAACTTCGCTAGTTGAAAATAGTATTATTTTTGCTTTTTTCTTTTTCAAGTTATTAAACTCTAAAATATTTTTAAAAGTAATAATATTATTTATAAAAGAACTTAAAGGCTTATTTTGAATATTTTTAACTCCGACTGATCCGGCTAAATGAAAAATATGAGTAAATTTAATATTTAATTTTATTTTTTTTTTTAAATCTACTTTGATAAAAGTAACATTTTTTTTTTTTTATCAACTTTTTAAATTCCAAGTCAATTTTTCCTCTTGATAAATTATCTACAATATAAATTTGCACTTGAAACTTAGAAAGATAATTAGCAAGATAATAACCAATAAATCCAGCGCCGCCGGTGATTAAAATTTTAAACTTTTTATCCACCTAAAACCTTTATTTTATAGTCATTGTTTTTAAGAAACTTTATTTGTTTTTTACTTAAAACCCTATTTAAATCAAAGTATTTTACTGATTTTGGAAGTTTTTTCATTTTTAAATTATTGTAATAATTATGTTTGACACAAAACAAAGCTAAATCAAATTTTTTTATATTAGGTAATTTTTTTGTTACATTAATTTTATTATTATCGCTAGTTTTTATCAGTGGATCATGTATAGAAAATCTTATTTTTTTCTTTTTAAAGTAATTTGCAAGAAAAATAGATGCACTATTTCTAGTATCAGAAATATTATCTTTGTAAGAAGCTCCTAGAATTAAAATTTTTTTATTTTTAATTGAACCAGTTTGATCAACTAAAAATTCAATTGAAGTATTAGGCATCTTTTTATTAATCAAAGTTGAAATTTTTGTAATTGGAAATTTAAGCTTATTTTGAAAAAAAAATTTTGAGGAATGATTTAAAAAGTTCGGATCTTTTGTTAAACAATAGCCACCCACGCCTAATCCTGGTCTCATTATATTTTTATGCGTTGGTCTTAATTGTATCGCATCAATAATTTCGTTAAGATTTATATTTGTTTTCATTGAATACTTGGTCCATTCATCAATAAAAGCTATATTTACTGCTCTGTAGGAGTTTTCAAGTATTTTTGCAGCTTCACAATCAATAATTTTATTAAATTCAAATAACGGATATTTTTTCGTATTTATATATTGTTTCAAAAAATTTTTTGTAATTTTGGCTGAAGAATTATTCATTCCAGCAAAACATTTAAAGTTTTGTGTAATTGATCTCAGATAGTCTTGTCCAGGCATTACTCTTTCGAAAGAGTAAGAAAAATTTATGCTTGAAAGTTTGATTTGTCTTTTTTTTAATTTTATTTTTAAAGTAGGTAAAATAACATTATCACATGTTCCTGGAGGAAGAGTAGTCTCTATCATCACTAAAGCATTCTTTTTTATGTTCTTAGAAAGATTTGAAAAAAAAATTTTTAATTTACTAAGAACCTTTTTTTTGGTTTGATTATTAAAATCAAAATTTATACATATAATAATAATATCGGAGTTACTTATTTCTGAAATATTATTTGTTAATTTAAGCTTGTTATTTTCCAGAGCTTTTTTATAAATTATATTAAGATTTTTATCTTCGCTTAAAATTTCGTTTTTAAACTTTTTAAAGCTTTTCAATTTATTTATATGATTTAAATTTTGATCTATGCCGGTTACATCAAAATTCTGATTTAAATATTTGTTTTTTGAGTTAGCTAGTATACAAGCAATTGGTAAACCAACAAAACCCAGTCCTATAACTGATATTTTTTTTTTCATTAATTTTTAAAATAGCTTCTTGCTTTATTTAAATCTTTTATTGTGTCAATATCTAAAGATAATTTCTTTGAGTTTAGTATTACTGGAAAACTATTATTTTCTTTAAAAAATGATTTATTTTTCAATAAAAAACTTTTACTTGCTATATAAAAATTACCATTAATCTGGAAATTTTTTACTTTTGCTGAATTACTTTTTGAAATTTTTAGCATTTTATTTTTTATTAAAAACTTACGTTTATTGGTGAAGTTTGTATATGAAACACTAATTACCGATTTTTTCATTTTGTAGTTGTTGAATTTTGAAAAACCATAGTAAATTTTGCTTTTTGATCTAAATGGGGAAGTTGGGTGCAGTAAAAGGACCGATGTAATTTTATTTTTTGTCTTCTCATATTTATTTATTATATCCAAAACTGCTTGTTCTAAATTTGCTGATGTGCTGCGAGCAAATTTTTTAGGCCTTTTAAATAAAGTAACATTTGGGTCTTTTCTTTTTTTAAAAGTTTTTAAAATTATAGGATCATCTGTAGAAACAATGATGTCGTCAAGAAAATTGATTTTTTTTGCGAACTTATAAGTTCTCTCTATTAGGGAATCTCCGTTGATTCTTTTTCTGTTCTTATGAATTATTCTTTTTGATCCTGTTCTAGCCGGAATAATTGCTACGTTTACCATCTAACTTTTTCTATTTTTTATTATTTGCTTTACTCTTAATTTACAAAAAAATTCAAGAAGCCACCTAGATTGTAAACGTATAGATATGGGTATCCATTTACTTTCATCTTTATAAGGTGTGTAATTTTTCGCTGTTTCCACAATTTCCTTGTCTCTGGTAATTAAATTAATTAATTCTCTCAGATATTTGATACTATTTTCTTCATTAATTTTTTTTTGAATAATTGATCTCGTTAAAGAAACTAATGCGCTGATAACTATATATATAAGACCTTGATCTAAGATTTCTTTAATTTTTTTTTCTGAAATTTTTTTTTTTTCTAAACAAATTTTTATTTGATCTTTAACTATTTTAAAATTAGATAACTCAAATTTATTTCTTAATCCCTCAGATATTCCTGAACTTTGATTTGGTCTAATATTGTAAATATACAATTGCTTGCGAACATATTTTGCGTTATTTACAAAGCTCAATACATTCCACAAAAAACACTCGTCCTCTAAATATCGAAGTTTTTCCTCAAATTTAACTCTGTTATCTATCAAAATTTTTCTTTTTATTAATTTTCCTGTTAAGTCAAATATTTTATGTGTTTCGTTAGGATTAAAAAATCTTTTTTTCATTAATTCAATTATTGAAGAATTATCCAGATTAATATCGTGAGAATATTGAAATTTTCCATTTCTTAAATTTATTGATTTAAGAACTCTTTTTTTATCAGAAAATATTAGATCATATCTTTTCTCCTCTAAGGAATGAATTAAAGTTGAAAATGTGTCAATTTCTAATTCATCGTCTATATCATAAAAATAGACATATTCACTTTTAGCTTCATTAATACCAAGGTTTCTTGCAGTTGATGGTCCTTGATTTTTTGCTAAATTAAGTAACTTAATATTTAGATTCTTGATGTTTTTTATTTTGTTAGGACCATAATCAGTTGAACCATCATTTATCATGATTATTTCTAATTTTTCTTTTTCTTTCTGAGCAAATAAAGAACGAATACAATTGTCGATATATTTTTCTCCATTAAAAAAAGGAATAATTACACTTATTAAAGTGTTTTGTGTCATTAAAAAATAGTTTTTAAAGATTATTTATAAACTTTATATTCTAGGGGTTTTTTAGTTTGAATACCTGCTTTAATCATGCCTTTACCATCGTAACCAACTTTACTAGATGGGTCGTAAGGTCTGCCGACACAATAATTACAACCTGGAAAAAATTTTGCTCCTTTGACTAATCTTCTTATTTGATTTTTAATATCATCTTTATCTGAAAATAAATTTACATAGTCAGCTGGGTTATCTGGAATAGCATTTAAATTAGCAGCGTTAGCTATGAACGGACATCTGTAGAGTTTGCCATTTAATAAAGTATAAAGATATTTTACACAACATTGTTTAAAAACTTCACTTACTTGGGCTACGGTTCTCTTATGATATTTAATTGTACTACAATCAACCCAGTGATCTGCAGGAGTTGATGAAAAGCTTAGTTTAAATTTATTTAGCTGATCGTGTAAATTTTTAAGGTTTCTTGATAGACTTCCATATTCTGTAATAACGAAATTTATATTTTTATTATTTTCAAATTTTTCTAGCTTATCATCTTTTGGGGCGATTGTTCCATTAGTATATATAAAGACTTGTCTGCCAGGATTATTTTCTATAATGCCATTCACAATTTTATCCCAATCTCTATTCATAAGAGGTTCTCCTCCAATGACTCTAAATTCAGAAATGTGATCAACATTTTTATTTAGTACATCTAAAGCTTTCAGAGTGGGGTCTGAGTCGGTATTCTTTGCATCAGTATAATATTGCATTAAATTTGAACAACTCTCACATTTTAAAGAGCATTTTGTAGTGATCATTACATCAACACTCCTCATATATGTTTTATCGAAATCAAAATAAGCCTCATGACTTTTATTATAAATTGAAAGCCTAATATCCATAAAAGAATTTGAAATTTTATGTTTATAATTATTAACTTTATAATTTTGAGTAAGATCTAAAGCAGAATAAAAATCGTCATATCCTAAATCTGAAAGTTGATCTACTACATCTTGAACTTGTTGAGTAGCAATTAAAATTCTTGCTTTAGGAAATTTTTTAGGCAAATCTGGTGTATGGATTACATCTAGTCCAAAAAAACTTTTTCCATCTTTTCGTTTTTCACTGTCACAAAAAGCCAATGCATTTATACCGTTCTCTTTACATGCATTAACAATTGCCTCGCTTTCTTTAAGTGCGGCAGCAATTATGATTGGATTCCCATCCAATCTTAACTTTTTAAGACAATTTCTATTGACTAAATTTTTCACAATTGTTGTATATATAGATCATTTTAAAATGAAATAGAATGAAAATAAATTGATAATTCAAGCTAATTACCTTTGAATTAATAGTATTTTTGGGGTGAAACTAAATTCTTTAGTTTTTTACCTTTTAAATGATTTTTTAAATTTTCAAAACAGAGTTTTTTTCTTAAGTAAAAATTATCAGTTTGGCCTGCTAGATGATTCGTTAATATAAAGTTATATCTTTTGTCGAAAAGCACTTTACCTTTCATTGAAAATGATCCAGTATTATCAATACCGACACCTAAAAATTTTTTTTTCTTTAAGAAAACTTTTAAATCGTGAATATTGATTGTTTGATCTCTTGAAACACATAAAAAAATAGATTTTTTTTTCATCTTATTAAAAAAATCATAATTAAAAAAATTTTTAGTTTCTGGAGTAGCTGGCAAACAATTAATAACTATATCAAAATTACTGATTACTCTTTTTATTTTTTTAAGACGATAGCTTGTCTTTATGATTTTATCTTTAATTCTTTTTTTTGAAACACAAGATATCTCTGATCCAAAGGGGAGAATTCTTTTTGCAATCTTTTTTCCTATTTCTCCGTATCCAATTATAAGAACTTTTTTTTCACTAATTTCTGTAGGAGTAAAACTATTAATTCTATTTTCGAGTGCCATTATGCCCCTAGTAATTGTAAGTAATAAAGCTATACAATGATCAGATACTGAAGTTGATTGTACTCCCTTGCCACTTGTAAGTTTAAATTCATAATTTTTAATATGTGGAATTAATGTGTCTACACCTGCTCTAGACAAATGCACCCATTTCAATTTTTTAAAAAACTTGTATTCATTAGAAAAAAATAATGGAAGTTTTTTTTTTGCGGGGTATTCAAATAGAATAATTAATGCAGATATATCCTTGCAATTTTTATCAAAAAAATTTTTATCAGTTATCTTTAAAAATTTATAACTTGTAATTTTTTTGTTAAGCTTTTTAATTTCTTCTAAACTAAAACCAATTAATCCAATTTTTTTCATTTTTGAAATTTTCTAATCTCTATTTTAGTTTTTAAGGCTTGTTCTCTAATTTTTTCAATAGTTAATTTTTTATAATGTAACATGTGGGCTATAGCGACTGCATCCGCTCCTGCTTCTGATGCTAAATTTAAATCTTCTAATTTACCAAATCCTCCACTAGCTATGATTGGTAGTGATGTAACCTTAGATATTGCATTTATTAATTCTAAATCAAACCCAGAACAAGTTCCTTCTTTATCTATTGATGTTAACAAAATCTCCCCAGCTCCAAGGTCGGTTAATTTTTTTACCCACTCAATAACGTCTATATTGGTTTTTTCTTTACCAGCCTCTATGTAAACTTTCCATTTATCATTAAATCTTTTTGCCTCGACTGAAACTACTACTGCTTGAGAACCAAATTTTTTAGATAAATCAGAAATCAGCTTTGGATTTTGGACTGCTTTACTATTTAGAGAAATTTTATCAGCCCCAGAGTCGAATATTTTTAAAGCGTCTTCAACTGTTCTAATACCACCTCCTACTGTAAAAGGAATAAAGATATTTTTGCAAGCAGTCTCTATAATATCGTGTAGGCTATTTCTACTATATAAGCTTGCGACTAAATCTAAAAAAATTAGTTCATCGGCTCCATTTTCGTAATATTCAATTGCATGCTTATTCGGATCTCCAATTACTCTTAATCCCTCTAGATTTACGCTTTTTATTAAATTGGGTCCTTTAATATCTAACCTAGGTATAATTCTCATTTTCTTAATTAAAAATAATTATTTTAAAACGTAGGGGTTGATTAAAAATTTATCACTTTTTTTTAAATACAGTTTTCTTTTTGAAAAAAAATTTTTTACCATCTATTTAATTTTTTAAAGATGAAGAAATTATATTCCATTTTTGGCCAAAACTTTCATTTTCCTTGAAACCTATGAAATTCTCAAAAAAATTTTTATATGAACTTTGTTTGATCTTTATTTTAGAAATAAATTTTTTTTCGATCTTTTTTTCTTTATCTATATTAATTACTTGTAGGTTCAGTTTATTTTGTAAAAATTCTATAGACTCATTTCTTTCAAAAGTGCTTAAATCAAAGTCATCACTTTTAAGAAGTAAAATTGGTTTTTTACACATTACAGCAAAATTAATTGAGTAGGAATGGTGTGATAAAACTAACTTTGAGGTATTTACTAGTTCTAGAGTTTTATTATAAATAAATTTTCTTTTTATAGGAAAATTATGTGACGGTCTTTTAGGGTGAGCTGCGATTAATACTTTATATTTATTATTAGTAGATTTTTCTAATTTAGTAAAAAATTTTTCCATATTGTGCCAATATTTTTTTGAATTAAATTTTGATATTTTGTGCGATCTAAGGGAGTAATCAAAGTTGTTTTCATTATCTAAAGTACAATCAAGAAAAATAATATGATTTTTATTCTTACCTTTTTTGTTTTTATTTTTTAAATAATTTGAATAATCATAATTATCAAATTTTATTGGGTTTATTCTTTTTTTTTTTAGTTTCAGATAATCATGGTTGTTATCAACAAAATAGATATTTGTTTTTTTTTCAAATAAGGCGATTAATGTTCTTTTAAATATTTGATTTAAGAAGATTAAAATTTTTTTTAATAAAAATAGTTTTTCGATTTTAAAAAGTTTTTTAAAATTTTTTAAATGATTTTGTTTAAATTTTATTGGATTGTTATCAATTATTTCAATTTTTTTAAATTTTTTTAATTTACAAAAATATAATTCAATAAAAAAAGAAATAAAGTTTTTTTCTGCATAATTTACAAAAAATCCTTTTTGATTTGAAAATATTTTTATGACTTTAAAAAGATGTTTTAAATTTAAAATATCTATAAAGTCTTTATTTTTTCTAATTTGTCTTTTAGACTTTTTATAAAATAATTTATATATATTTTGACTAAAAATTGGTAATATACTTAGAACAATTATTTTAAAATTTTTTTTTTTTAATCCCGCTCCGAACTTTTCAATATTAGCGCCTGTGGAAAAATGATTGCATAAAACAATTAACACCGATGTCTTTTTTTTCATTTTTTGATAAAAATTATTTCCAAACTGCGTGTTTTAATGACCAAGTTCCATTAATTTTTTCCCAAAGATGTGGGGATCTAAACTTATCTATAGTTTCTTCAAATTCATTTTCACTTAAATCAAGATAAGCTAATGTGTCCTTAAAATATTTTTTTACTACTTCTCCATCAAACTTTTTCACTAACGCAACTCCTTCATCTCTATCAATTATTTTATTTCTAATTTCTATCGCAGCATCCTCAGTCGCTCGCCCTCTTCCAGTTTTAATAAACCAAGTGTAGTAGTGTAAATTATCTAATTTGTCATCTAAGCTACTATATTTAGTATAAGTACCTTCTGACCTGCCATCAGGATTGGGTTTAAAACCCATTTTTTCTACACAAAAATAATAATTATTTTGAGGATTATAATTCAAGAAAAAGGGCAAATTAATCCTTTCTAAACGACTTTCTTCAACTTCTTCTGTTGTTATAGGAATATATTGATTTAAGTCTTTTTTTTTTTATCCCGTATTTCTCAAGTTCTGAAATTTGAACTCCGCCAAAAAAAAGATTGTTTCGATCTTTATTTTTTATCGAATAAAGTTGTGATGAAACTTTTTTTTCACTGTGTATATTTCCTCCAACTCCTCTTTCTTGGGTTGCATCTCCACTTACAATTAATTTTATTCCATGTTTCAATGCGACCTTAGGTGGTAAATTATATTGACCAATAACAAACGGTTGAAAAGGATAAAGCAAGTTTTTAAAAGCTAATTGAGTTAACTTTCTATGAACCTTACCGTTTGGCGTATGTAAGATATTATCAAAACCATTAGCAATCCAAGTGTTAAAATTTTGCAATCCAATCTCAGTATACATATGTGGTGCCCACGTAACCGTTAGGGGATTCATTTTATACTTATATTTAAGAATGTATGAAAGATATTGAGTATCTTTACCACCGCTACCAGGTATTAACACGTCATATGAGCCATCTTGTTTTCTATGACGCGATAAAATATCTTGAAGTTCTTTCTCTCTTTCATCCCAATTCACTTGATCTTTTTTTTCAAAATATCTACAAGATAAACAAACTCCTTTGTCATCAAAACCAACTCCCAATTTTTTTTCATTTTTTCGAATATCTAATTGAGTTGAACCCATAAATCTTTGATTAGACTCAACGCATTTTTTACAAAAAATAATTGTTTCCGGTAATCCAAATATAGAATTATTCATAAAACTTTTTAGCTTTTTAAAAATTTTTTCAATATGACACTATTATCGTTAATAGAGACTTTAGCTCTTTTGCCAACTACCCTTTTAATATCAATAGGACGATACCCAGTGCCAGGCCTTTTAAAACACAAATCTGTTTTTCTAATTATTGAATTTTTTTCAATCCTATTTTTGGAAACAATACTTTTTCTTGCCATTAATTTAATTTTTTGCTCTTTTTTAGAAATCACTTTATTTTTTTTTCCTAGCATTATTTCAAACGCCCTAATTTTTTTCACAAATTCAGTAAATCTTTTTATTGAATATGAAGCTTTATGATCTGGACCATTTTGATTATTATTTAAAGTTACGTGTTTTTCAATTATTGATGCTCCTTTAGCAATAGCTCCAATGCAAGCCTCATCTGTTAAGGTATGATCTGAATAACCAATATTTAATTTTAAATCTTTTTTTAAAATATCTAAAAAATTTAAATTAACTTCATGGTTTAATGTGGGATATAAACTTGTGCAATGCATCACTGTAATTAATTTTTTTTTATTTTTTTTAATTAAACTAATTGCTTTTTTAATCTCCTCTAATTTTGACATTCCAGTAGATAAAATTACTTCTTTATTAGTTTTAGAAATGTAATCTATCATATCAATTGAAAAAATTTCTCCTGAAGGAATTTTGACTATTGGAATTTTAATTATTTCTATTAAAAACCTTAAACTTTCAATATCAAAAGCTGAGCATAAGTATATTTTGTTAAATTTTTTACAATATTTGTTTAAAGCTAAATGATCGTCTCTAGTTAATTGTAATCTTTTGCTCATTTCAATAACTGTACTACTTTTGTCATTATTTTTTTGATAATCTGCTTTAAATGCATCTTTACTGTAAACTTTATAAGGATTGGCTAATTGAAATTTAATGAAGTCAATATCCAGTTTACTTAATTCTTTAATTAATTTCTTGGCTGTTTTTAAGCATCCGTTATGATTGACGCCTACTTCGGCTATTATCTTAATTTTTTTCATTTATTTTTAAAAACACTTATGCCTTTAGAAACAATTATTTTATCTGAAACTTTTTTTAAAAAATATTTCTTAGAATTGTAAATATTAATTAAGATATCTAGATAATTTAATCCTGCTAGGTGAGTAAATGGATAACCCCCGCCAAATCTAGGATTGAGATCAATTAAAAAAATCTTATTTTTATATACAATAACATCACAATCCATGTTGCCAATATGTTTGAAAATCAAAGATATTTTTTTGGAAAAATTCTCCAATTTCCTATTTTTTATTATAATGCATTTATCAGTTTCTCCAGCTCTCATCAAAATTTTTTTCTTAACGCAACATGAAATAAATTTACCTGAAAAATTGTTTAGTATGTCTAGATGAAATTCTGTACCGTGAATAAATTTCTGATAGAAAAATTTTTTTTCTAATTTCTTTATTAAAGATTTATTTTTAATAATTTGTAAATTATTTGACCCACTACCTTTAATTTCTTTTTTTACAATAGGAAATTTCTTTATCTTTTTTAAATTGTCATAAATTTCAGGATAATCAATATTATTCAGTTTACAGATACGATTTAATTTTTTTTTATCATAACAATTATCAACAGTCCAAAAGTTCGATATTATAATATCACACCCAAATTTTTTTTTAAAAAAAAATTTTTTTTTCGATAGAATAATTAAATCTAAATCTGAAAGAGGAATTATGATCTTAATTTTATTATTTTTAACAATTTTTACTAAAGAATTTAGATATGCTTTTTCATTTGATAATACTGGAGGAGTGATGTGGTTTTTTACATTATAGTTACAAAAAAGAGCAGGTGCACTTCTATCGCAATCAGATACATGAAGTTTAACCTTATGTTTTTTTTTTAAGTTTAAAAAAAAATCGATTATGTAAGTTCTTCTTCCAACATTTGTTAAAAGTATTTTCATAGAAGACTTAATAGATTTTTTTCCAAATAGCAGCATGTTTGTAACCTAAAAGAGTACCTTCAGCGTTACATTCTTTACATGGGGAGTCACATCTTTTTCCATTTAACAAATTTTTTCTATATTTTGTCATTATTTTGCCAGTCCATATTTTAAATATGCTCTCCTGCATCATGTTTCCCATAGGTCTTCTTCTTTGCCAATCTTGTGGGCAAAGAAATATATCTCCATTCCAATCAACCAAAAATTGATAAGTTGGATAATAGCATTTTGTGTAAGTATCTTTTTCCGGCTGATTACCAGTTGTGATTGTTCCAGCTCTATTTGTAAGTTTTACCCCATAATCTTTTTGTGCACCGTGCCACCTATCTCTTAAAATCATCAGCTCGTTTGGCACATTAGCTTTTTTTGCCATTTCATTGAATTTATCTATTTGATGAGGACCGTCATACATGCTAACTAAAACTTTATTTGCATTAGCCAAATATAAATCCTGAAGTCTTTTACTTGTTAATACATCTCCATTGGTAATAATTTCAACTGGGGCAACATTAGATAATTTTTTTACAATATAAAGTAGATCTTTATGTAATAATGGTTCTCCATATCCACATAAAGCAATAGCTCCTTTATAATTTATCTTTTTTAGATCGTCATGAATTTTATCTATTAATGTTCTTGTCATCTGCTGATAGGTGTCTGGAGCTACACTCTGATCTGCTTTAGGACAAAAAGAACAAGATCTATTACACACATCAATTAAGCTTAATTCTACCCAAGTTGGCATAGGGAGACCTTTATGAAGATAAACCTTATCATCGACGATTTTAGTCCGTCTTTTAAGGTTCTTTTTAATTGTTGAATTTAAAGTCATTTTAAGAATTTTATAAGTGCCATATTAATACTTTTAACAATTTTTTTAATATCATTATTGGAATTTTGATCAGAGATAAAAAGTATCCCATTAGAAGGATAATATATACCTTTGCTTAATAAGAAATTTCTAAAATTATCTATTGTCTTTTTTTTGTCTTTTTCTAAAAAATCTCTTTCAACTCTGTCTTTTGGAAGTTTTTTTGAAAATATAATTCTTATAATTGACTCACATCTTAATATATTAGCATTAAGGTTATTTTTCATTATAAAACTTTTAATTTCTCTCTCTATATAGCTTCCTTTTTTTTCAAGATTATAGAATATTTTTTTTTTGTTCTTATGTATAAATTCAACAGTTTTTCTTCCAACAAATGTTGATATTTGATTTCCTGAAAAAGTCCCTCCAAAAAAAACTTTTCTCTTAAGTCTTGATATTTTTTTATGTATTTTATCAGTAATTGCAATAATCCCTATTGGAAACCCTCCTCCAAAACACTTTCCAAAAGTGGAAACATCAGGCCGCAAATTTAAGCTTTGTTGAGCTGATGAACCTTTGTATCTTATACCGGTAATCATTTCGTCAAAAAGAATAATGATATTATTCTTTTTGCAGTATTTTATTAAAAAACTTAAATATTCTTTTACATGTAATTGAGGTAAACTAGCTTGAATTGGCTCAATAATTACACAAGAAATTTTTTTTTTATTTCTATCAAGAATTTTTTTTGACTTTTTAATATTATTATAAGGAATAAATCTAATATTCTTTTTATTAAATTCCCCGAGACCATTTGAAATTGGTAGAGACTTAAGACTTTTATCCGATGTAAAAAGAGTTTTGTCTACGGATCCATGCCAACTTCCTGTTACACTTATAATTAAATTCTTTTTTGATATTGCATTTGCTATTCTTAAAGATTTTGTGATTGCTTCGCTCCCTGTATTACAAAAAATAAATTTTGAATAATTAGGAAATAATTTTTTCAATAGTTTCGAATACTTAAGAGCTTCTTGATTTGGGGTTCCAATTAAAGAAGTTTTTTTTCTTAAAATTTGTTTTATTGATTTAACAAAGATCTTACTTTGGTTACCTAATATTAGGGTACCTGCACCGTAAGAGAGGTCTATGTACTTTTTTTTGTCTTTAAAGATATAAGACTTGTTTGCAAAATCAAAGATATTATTTTGATTATACCCTTCGTTTAAAATAATTTGTTTATCCATATCAAATATCTGTTCTTTCAAGGGAATTGTTGTGAAGTTTATAAACTATGTCGCAATACTTTAAAACTGCTTTACTATGAGAAACTACAATTCTTGTTTTGTTTTTCATTAATTTAACATCTTTTAATATTTCCTCCTCATTTTTTGGATCTAAAAAATTTGTAAACTCATCAAAAATCAATATTTCTGCGTTTCTATATAAAGCTCTAGATATACTAATTCTTTGTCTTTGACCCCCAGAAAGTTTTTCACCTAATTCTCCGCAATTCGTTTCAAATTTGTTAGGCAAAGAATAAATAAATTTTTGTATTCTAGAAAGCTTTGTAGAATTTTCTAATTTTTGTAAGTCAATTTTATCTTCATCAATACCTAAAGCTATATTTTTTGAAATTTTATCGTCAACAATAAAAACATTTTGAGGAATATAAGAGATCAATTTATGCCATTTTTTTTTATTCTTTGAGATATTAATTTCGTCGGCTAAAATAGAACCTTTTGAGGGTTCAAGTAATCCTAAAATTATATTTATTAAGGTAGTTTTGCCAACTCCACTTTCACCGTAAATTCCAATAAAACTGTCTTTGTGAATAGTAAGACTGATATCTTTAAACACATCCTTTTTCTCGGGAGAGTATCTAAAATGAATATTTTTTAAATCAATTTTTTTTTCAAATTTAATTTTTCCATTTAAATTTATATTAGTTTTTTTCTCGAAATCCTCAAAGTTAATCAAATCATCAAGATAAGGTTTAATTGCTGGTTGGCAGTACTTTATCATTTGAATTCCGTTCATAATTCTAGTTAAAGACGGTATCAGCCTATAGGCAGAAACTGCAAACAATCCAACTATTACTATAATTTCTGATTTTGGATAATCAGATAAATAAAAAACCACAGCTAACATCGTTATCATTGTTAACCATTCAAACCAGATTCGTGGCATATTTAGCACAAAAGTATTTTTAAAGTCAGCGTCATTTTCTTTTTTTAAATTATTTGAAAAATATTTTGAAAAAGTTTTTTCTTTATCTAATAGTTTTATATCTCTTATTGCACCAAATCCTTTGTTTAATTCCTCTAATTTTAATCCACTAAAAACTCGTCTTAACTCTCCCCATTTAGATGATCTTTTTTGAATACTTCTGTGAAATAAAAAACCAATTAATCCAAAAAATAAAAGTGCAAGAATAGTTAACTCAAAATCAATAAACATTAGAAAGATTAAGATTCCTAGAAAAACAAATATCTCTGTTAAACATTCAATTATATATCTCAAAAATACTGTGGCTAGTGTAGAGTCATTTAAATTTCTAATTAATTGAGCTGAATTTGTGTTTATGTGAAAAGCAAAGGGTTTATATAAATAGCTTAAAAAAAGTTTGTTTGATTGTTCTGTTTTAAAATCAAATAAAAACTTATATTTTTTAAATGAGAAATATGAGAGATAAATTGCCTTTAACGAAAATACGATAATAACAAATGATATAACGAAAATATAAATTTGATTTTTTTCTAAATTATCTAAATTTAAAAATTTAAATACTTCGTAATTTAAAAAACTGTTATTATCATTAAAAAAAACTTCTAAAAATGGTAAAATTGAAATTATACTAAATGTTTCAAAAATCATTGCAAAAAAGGTAAATATCAAAATTATCAAAAATTGTTTTTTTTGATATTTATCTAATACTTTAAAGTATTGGTTCATTGCTTTAAAATTTAAATTTTTAATTATTTGTTAATGAAAAATATTTATTGGAGCCAATATCTGAATTTTTTTTCGATTTTCCTATCTTCTTGCGTCTTAAATTTTTTTCCGTCTCCAAGAATTACCTGACTTTTGTTAATAACATCAGAAAAATTACTTATACCTTGCTCAGATAATGAGGCAGATTGATCAGTTCCCCACATGGCTCTGTCTAACGTTATATGTCTTTCTATAACAGTGGCACCTAATAAAAAAGCATACAGTGAAGGGGACACAGCATTTTCATGTCCGCTATATCCTACTGGACATTTAAACTTATCTTTTAATGTAATAATCGTGTTTAAATTTAAACTTTCTTCTGGTGCTGGATAAGTAGAAACACAATGCAATAAAGTAAAAGGGCATTTGTTTTTTCTAAAAATTTTTACAGCTTTTTTAATATCTGACATATTACACATTCCTGTGGAAATAAAAGTTTGTTTTTTTTCTTTCGATACATAATCTAAAAATTCTAAATTTGTGATCATAGCAGAAGCAATCTTATTATATTTTGATTTGTATTTTTTTAAAAATTGCTGGCTTCCAATATCCCAGGCAGAGGCAAACCACTTAATCTTCTTTTTTTTACAATATTGATCAATTATATCGTATTCTTTTTTCCCAAATTCAATTTTTTTCTTATAATTCAAATATGTCATATTCCCCCAAGGAGTTTCTCGCAACAAATTTTTTTGTTTCTCAGGAACGCAAACATCTGGATCTCTTTTTTGGAATTTTACTAAATCAAAATTATATTTTTTTGCAAGATCTATAAGTTTTTTTGTTAATTGAATTGAGCCGTTGTGATTTATGCCAATTTCAGCGATTAATAGTGGTTTTTTTAAATTTAGTTTTTTCATTGATCTAGATTTTTGAAGTGGCTCCCCCATCAAGGACAATATTGCTTCCGGAAATATAATTAATCTTATCAGAGCATAAAAAATTTATAAATTCATTATACTCATTATTTTTAGCGAGTCTTCCCACTATAGTTTTAGCTTCATAAGCTTTTTTAAAATAATTTGACATTTTTTTCGTTTGAATGCCTCCTAAAGATACACAAATTACTCTTATATTAGTTTGTGCATAATAGGAAGCTAGTGATTTTGTAAAACCAATTATACCTGCTTTTGCCACACTATACTCAAGAGGTTTAAAGCCAGAAAATTTTTTTTTCTTTTTTGTATAAATTTTTTGGTCAGGAGCCTGGATGCCGTAAATAGATGAAATATTAATTATTGTTCCCTTGTTTTTTTTCTCAAATTTTTTACAAATATATTTTGAAATTAAAAAAGATCCAATTAAGTCAACCTCTAAATTTTTTTTCCATGTTGCAAGGTTATAATCGGAAAAACTAAATTTTTTTGAGTCAAATTTAGGATTACTTGAAGCAGCATTTATCACAACGTCAATTGAGTTTTTATTAGTTATCTTTTTAATGCAGTTCATAACTTGACTCTCATTAGTGATATCGCAATTAAAATAATTCTTTTTTGTTAATTTTTTCTTATCTACTTTAAATACAATATGATTTTTTTTTTCTAAAAATGGCACAAGAGATTTTCCTATGATTCCCTCCGAACCTGTTACAATTATATTTTTTTTTTTCATTATAATTTATTTTGTTAATCTACCAAAATCCATCTGTTTTGGAGGACCGTCAAGGCTTTTACGTAGTTTATTTTTTTTTTCAAGGATAGCTATTTTGTTAAAAACCTCGAAACACGCTACTTCATATTTTTTCATCGATTTTGTGTCATGCATATAGTTAGAATAACATCTATCTGATGCTAGAATATTTTTTTTTAACATTTCTTGTATAAAATATGTTATTCCAACTCTCCAATCTTTCAGATTAAGTTTAAAAGAAGCCAAAGGATCAATTCCTGAAATCTTGATTTCTAAATCTGAATATCTAGCTGCTTCTCTCCATATTTGCTTGATTAAAAGCCCTTTTTTTATTAAAATTTTTCCTAAATCTAATTTTTTATGTTTTTTGATGAAGGCAACGGCACAAGTAGGCCCCACTCTTTCAGTCCAGAATACGCTGCTAACAAAAGTTTTTTGAACATTTTCAATTATTTTTTTTTTTCCTATAATTGTCCCCATTGCATATCCGTTAGCAATAGTTTTTCCAAAAACAGCAATATCGGGGTAAACACCTAATTCCATATGAATCCCGCTTGTACCCGTTCGCCAGCCGCTAGTTATTTCATCAAAAATTAAAACGCATTTGTTTTGAGTTGCTATTTTTCTTAATTCCTTAAGATACTCCAAAGAAGGGGTTGTTTCTCTGCATGGTTCAAGAATAATAGCTGCACAATTTTTTGCAATTTTATTTACTCTTTTTAATTCATCAAAGTCATTAAATTTAAAAGGAATCATTGTATTTCTTAGTCCTCTAGGGACGCCCGTAGGTGCTAGACCAGGAAGAAGATGAGAATTTAAATTTTTTTTTGATTTTAGATTAGCTGATAAATACCAGTCGTGCCAACCGTGATAACCGCAAAATAACACTTTATCTTTATTTGTGTAAGCTCTTGCTAATCTAACTGCTATTGACATTGTCTCACCTCCTGCTCTACAATATCTTACACTCTCTGCCCAAGGATGAATTTTAAGTAATAACTCCGCCAACTCTACGTCCTCAGGAGCGTTAAGAGTCGCCATAGGTGATGCCTTTATGGCTTTTATTGCAGCTTTTGTGATAGTAGGGTCAGAGTAACCTAATACAGAAGTGCCTATGCCGACCATAGTAAAATCCAGATATTTTTTTTTATCTAATCCCCATACGTTTATACCTTTAGCTTTAGAATAATAAGTGGGCCATTTACCTCCTGGTAAATATAATTCAGGCTTTTTTCCAAATAATTGAGAAATTCCAGGTATAATTTTAGAAGCATGTTTTTGTAGTTTAGTTGGATTATTTTTAAATTTTTTGTACATAATGATTATTTTTTAAGAAAAATTTTCAAATCTTTTTTAGTATCGACTTCAAAGATTACTTTTGAATGTTTTTGGTTTAATCTATAAGGAATTGTATCTTTATTTATCAATTCTGAATTTAATTTAGGTAATTCTTGTGCCTTGAAACAAGATATGTAATGAAAATGATAGAAAAATTCTGGTAAATCTTGACGTCTATAAAAATTATTTTTAATCAACTGATAAAGTTTTCCTTTTTTAACATGCCAGGAGTAGTATGGGTGATATTTGTAATCTGAGTCTATAAAAGTGCATAAACTTTTAAAATTTTTTCTAGAGATAATTTTCTTTGCCTTAGAATAATCATTTTTTATTCTTTTAGTAATTGGAAGATAAAATAACCAAACTATAGATTCTTTATTTATATTCAATTCTTGCAAAATATTTAAAAGTGTTTTTTTAATTGAGGTATTATCTTGAGAAAATTTCTTTTTTCTTTTATGAATAATAAAATTTTTTATCCTTGCCTTTTCCAAAATTTTTTGATCATCAGATGAAACAACTATTTTATTAATAAATTTCAGTTTTTTGATAAAATTTGCTGTATTGTTAAATAATAATCGATTTTTGAATTTTATGCCCTTACTATCTTTTCTCGCAGGAATAATTGCTATATGCTCCAGATTTTTCATCTTATCTAATACTTATTATTTTTTTTGATAGAATAATATTATAAAGAGAGTTAAAAAAAGTTTTTCCTTCAAATTTAATAATTTTTTTTTTTAATCTTAAATCTGAAAGTTTAACAAATAAAAAACCACCGTTAACAATTATTTTGATCTTTTTTTCATCTTGATAAAAAATTTTACCATACATATATGGATGATTTAAAAGATTATTTTTTTTAAATTTTGCATTTAATATATTTACTTTTTCAATTTTTTTTCCAATAAAAACTTTTGTATTTGCTCCATTATAAGGTTTTGAAAATCCTCTAATGAAATCCTCAATATAATTTCCTTTGGTTGTCCAATCTATTGTTCCATTTAAATTTGCGTTGTATCTTGCAAAATAAGTTTTTGAAGAACTGCTTTGTTTTTTTATTGAAATCTTTTTTTTTTTTTTAATATGAAGTAAAAATTTGTCAATTAAATATTTATAGCATTTATTTGTCTTAATAATATAATCTAATGGTAATGAATTTTTTTTAACTTTTTGTTTTTTTGTTTGAAATAATATATTTCCTGTATCAATGCCACCATCTATGTAATGTATTGTGGCAGCTACAAAAAACTTTTTGTTTAAGATTCTGTTGGTAAAGGTCCCAGCGCCTCTTTCTTCTGGTAATATAGAGGGGTGAATATTAAAAACTCGATTTTTATAAATTTTAAGAAAATTTTTTTTAAAAATAAATCTACTCGAAAATGAAAAAATATATTCAATTTTATTTTTTTTTAATAGTCTTAACGTAGATGCTTTATTTATGTTATCAAGTTGAAGAATTTTTGCATTTTTTAGTTTAAATATATTTTGATATGCGTTCTTATTTCCATTAAATGATCTTAAATCACTCAAATGATATTTCTTTTTGTGAGTTAAAATAATTGGTTTTTTTTTAATTAGTTTTAGATAATTTTCATAAAAATAACATAAGTGAAATCCATGCCCGACTAATGCAAAATTACTGTTTTTTTGAATTGTTATCATTAGTTTTTAACGCTCAAAAAACCTATTGCACCAGTAGTTTCAAGTGCTAAAACAAAAATTTTTTTCGACTCTAAATACTTAATATCTCTTATTCTTTCTAAAAGTATAATTTTTTCAAGATATTTTACTTTAGAAAAGTTTTTATCAAATTCAATCCTATACAAACTTACACCGTTTAATGAACTAATAAAAAAATTATCCTTCCAATATTTTGAGAAGCTATTCGGTATTTTAATTAATTCAGATATCCCGATTGAGGGAACAAATGAAAAAATTGGTTCGATAAAACCATTTTTTAAGTGATCTTTTTTATACGCATAATTAGTTTTGTTATGATTATCTTCAAAATATTTATAGCTCTCTCCATAAGATGAAATAGGCCATCCGTAATTATTGCCTGCTTCGATTAAATTAATTTCATCGCCTCCATACGGCCCATGTTCAGTAGATAAAATAATATTGCTATCTACCAATAAGCCTTGAGGATTTCTATGTCCCTTAGAAATTATTTCTAAATTTTTACTTTTAGAATTTATGAATATTATTTTACCTAGATAAGACTTATCATCCTGTGCTAAATGTCTCTCTTCGTTCCCGGTTGCTCCAGTAGTGATATAGACTCCTTCTTCACCGTCTTTAATTCCAGCAGCAATTCTCCCACCATAATTGTTAATTTTACATAAATTGGGATTAAAGAAGCTTTCAAATTTAATAAACTCTTTATTAAAATTGCCTTTAACTACGTGGAAATAAGAACACTTACTATTTTCTGGTTCATGCCTAAAAGAAACAAATATTTCATTTTTTATATAAGCTACATCCATTAAATATGAAGCTTTAAATTCTTCAAGATTGTTTTTAATGAATATCTTGTTTTTTAAATTAGCATTTTCAAATAAAATAAATTTTCCTTTGACAGTTGCCAAAAATAAATCTTGATTCACAATTTCTATATAGAAAGTCTTATTATTTGATTGTTTTTTTTGTATCTTGTTGTAGTGGGTCTGTTCTAAAATATCTAAAGATGAAATTTCAAATTTTTCAAAATTTAGTTTCTGAAATTCACTATTAGGTATAATTTTTTGATTTAAATTTGAAACTTTAAAATAATTTACTTCTTCAATAAACTCTTTTCCAAAAAATAATTCTTTAACCACAACTTTTAAATTTGAAGGTAATAACGTTCTCGCTGAATCCCTTATCTTTTCTAAGAAGAAAAGACTTGATATCGAGATAATAAAAATTATGAAAATTACACTTTTTTTTTTCATTATTATTTTCCTTTATAAAAATTTATTAATTTTTTACTTAACTCACCTAATGGTTTCTCATTGAGATAGAAAACATGTTGGTCATAAAAATTGCTGTATTTATACAGCCATCTTTTCTGAAAATTACATTTTAAAAAATATGAATTCGATCTTCTTCCATCAACTGCTATTATTGTCCCGGGGTTAAAAAAGTGTTCAATCTTTAGCAAGTCACTTGACATCGGAACCATATCTTTATGCCTAGTGCTGATGCCGTTTATGTTTCCTGATACCATAAATTGATCTGGAGCGTCTAAATATATAAAATCTGGATTGCACAATGGTAAGTTATTATATTCGGTGCAGATTTTATCATTAAATTTCGTCATTTTGACAGTTGAATACATATAATTAATTTTTATAGGTAATTTGAATGAAAAGTATTTGTTAATTCTGTCTTTTGTTATTTTCAAAAATTTTTTTTCGTTATCTATTACAAATAATTCAAAAGGATTGTTTCTTCTAAGATGTTTTACTTTTTTTCCATATTTCTTTTTAAGTTCAGAAAGTGCTAAGCAAAAAATTAGTGTCGACCAACCTGAGCCAAATTCGAGAATAGTTGTTCTTTTATTTTTTAAGACTAAATTATATAGACTATATAAATCTTTTAAATTTGGTTTATAAGGATTTTTTGAAATTAATTCGTTAACTTTCAATTCCTTTTGAGAGTTAAATTTAATTAATTTTTCTAACTTTTTCTCTTTAAAGAATTTTTTTACTTTTTGATCGTTAATTTTGTCTGGATAAAACATTATATAACCTTATTTCTTAAAAATCTTTTAAACCTAGTATTTTTATAATCAAAAATAAGAATATTGTTCATTTCACTTTTGATTTTTCTTTTAACAACTTTTTGATTTTTTTGAGATAAAAAACTCATTAATTTTTGAATTGTTTTGTCATCAACTTGATTTGACCAAAAGTCCCCACACAGTTTTTTTTTACTTGGCCATCCAAATCGAGAGGAGATAAGTCCCCCTTTATTACCTCTGGTGTGAAAAAAAGCTACTTTATTTCCTCTAGAGGCTGCTTCATAACCTAAAGTTGAGTCTGTATTTACGATTATTTTTGAAGAATCAATTATCTTGTAAGTTTCTCTATTTTCAGTTCTTGGAATAAAAGTAATTTTTTTGTTTCCGATTAAATTTTTGAAATAAGCTTCTTCTTTTAGATTTATCTTTGCTCCTAAAATGCTAAATTGTAATTTATTTTTCAAGCAATATTTATGCAAATTATTTATAAGATCGATTTCTTTTTTTCTGTATTCGCCAAAAGTTGTGAGAGGGTTTTTTAAAAAGATTTCATTATCTTCTGTTGATCTATAAGTTGAAATATACAAAATATCGTGTTTTTTATTATTTTCTATTTTTTTTCTTTTATTAGAACGTATTGAGCCTATAGTTAAAATCTTACAAGTAATAAATGAATTATATAACCTTCCTACATCTTTATTGAAAGTAAGTATATAATCACAAAAAAATTTATTTTTCTTTTTTTTTAAATTTTTTAGGTCGCTAAAAATATCTACTTTAGAAGTTCTAAATGCATTCTGCACTGCTATAAACTTACAGTAAGGATAAATTTTTTTTAGTTTATAAAAGCTTATATTATTATCGATAAAAGTAATAACAGCTTTTGGATTGACATATTTAAGATAGTAAAAAATATAATTTTTTTTTGAAAGTTTAAATTCTATTAAAAGCTTGAAAATAATAAACAAATTAATCTTTTGGTGGGAAAACTGCTGATGTCTTACATCAAAAATATGTAAATCTTTTTGATTAAAAAAGTTTATAATTTCTTTACTTTCTGAGTCATAAACCATAATTTTTTTTTTTAGGAGGTTTAGTAAAAATAAATTTTGAGTTAAACAAAATTTTTATTATTGAAGTTAAAGAGTACTTAAACACCACTATCTTTTTGAAATTTTTATAAGTGAGCCATGCGAAGCTACGACAACAAAGTTATAATCTTTGATATAACTTATGTCGCCCATACTCTTTTGAGCAACTATCTTTTCGTAAAATAAGACTTTAGTAAAATCTTTATTTAGTTTTACCCTATATAATAAAGATCCTGCTGAAATTAAAAAATTATTTTTCCAGTATTCAGAAAAATTTTCAGGTACTTTATAAAAAGAGTTTATTAATATCGAGGGAACAAAAGATATTAGTGGTTCTTTGAAATTTAAACTCTCGTGATTTTTTTTATATTTAAAATTATTTTGTTTCTCTAATACATTTTGAGCATTATCATCTTCACCTATAGTAACTATTGGCCAACCATAATTAGCTCCAACTTCAAGTTTATTCAATTCGTCTCCATTATTATTATAGCCATCTGTAAAAAAATAGTTGTTATCGTATTTGTATATTGACTTTGGAAATCTTATCCCTTTAGCTAATTGACTTATTTTTTTACTTGAAGCGTCTAAAAACAATACTTTCCCAAAAATAGAATCATTTCTTTGTGCTCGATCTTTTTCTTCTATAGACAACCCATGAGCTTCATTAGCTCCGGTAACAATCATTAATCCATCTGAATTATTATAATTGCTTATTTCAATTTTAGCTGATTTGTTACTTATTGCACACTCTTGGCTTTCAAAAAATTTTGAAAATACAATTTCTGAGTCTTCTTTAATTTTTCCATTATAAATAACTAAATAAGCACATTTATTTTCAGCATCTTTGAACTGTCGCCCTAATGTAAAAATTTCTTTGTTTGAAATTTTAAAATCCAAAACCTCAAAAAATTTTAAATTCTGAAGATTGTGAGAGATTTGTTTTTGAATTTTAAAATCTTTTGAACTTAAAAGAGTAATATTAAAGTTAGAATTTATTGCTAAAATATTTTCATTAAGCGGCTCAATAAAAAATCTTTTATTTCCTTTAAAATAATCTATTTGGTATTCTTCTATATTTAAATACTCAAATTGTGTAGCAGGTAGAATTTTCTGATTGTAATTTGACATTCTGAAGTAAGCAAGTTCTTGAATAAATTTTTTACCAAAAAATTTTTCTTTAATTAAGATTCTTATGTCAGATGGAATTGCTACTCTTGCTTTTGATCTAATTTTATCCAAATTAAAAATAGCTATTAAAAGTGTAAAAATAGCTATAACAGCTATATACAGCAAAATTTTACTTTTTATTTTAACCATAGCTCCGCACTTTGTAAAAATATCTTTTTTACGTGATAACTTTTCATTTTTTAAATTACTATAATGGACTTAATAAATAATCTCTTTTATCCACTATAGTTTTACAATTGCCCATCAAAATTTTTAATTTATTTTTTTGCATTGAAATTATCTTAAAAATTTGTTGAGTAAATGGTCCAGAGGAAAACTTATAATAGTGATTTATTTTTGTTTCAAAAGAAGTTTGAGTTATATGTCCTTTTTCGTTTTCCATGTTTTTACATCTTTTGACAAAATTTTCAATTTCGTCTTGAGACTTTAAATAGCCATCAAGTAAATATTTGACACCCTTTAAATATTTAATTTGATTAAATATATCTTTTTTTGAAAATTCTTTATAAAAACAGAATACATAGTCTCCTAATAAATTGATCTCCTTTTTAATTAATTTATTATTTTTAAAGTTTTCAACTACTATTTTAGGGCAATAAATCTGAAAATTAGATCCAAATTTAGAATTAATCTCTTTTTTAAAATAATTAAAATTTTTCTTATCAAATTTTACGACTGTCCACATTATTCTAGCTCCCTTTTTAATTCATCGTATTCTTTCATTTTTCTTTGCATAAAATTTACAGTCATCTTAGATTTTTCTTTCAAACCTCTGGGTGTTAAAACATAAAAATAATTTAACTTATTTGGATGGTTGGCAAAATTTTCTATTTTAATTAAACCTTTTGTTTTAAGAGCTTTGAGGCAATAATTTAATTTTCCCAAACTAAATCCTAATTTTTCAGCTAGTTCTCTTTGGCTAGAATTAGGGTTATTTTTGATTTTTCTTAAAATTTCAAAGTGATCTTGTGAATGTTTCATGTTCAAATTTTGAACAGTTATAGCGTTCAAACATTGAACAGTAAAGATAAATTTATATTACTTTAAGGCTTATTTTGTTATTTTAGATTAAATTCTACAATATCTAGTATTTTGAAAAATTTTTTTCAGTGCATAAATCAAGCCAATTGAGCTATTAGTACTGGTCAGCTACACGCGTTACCGCGCTTCCACATCCAGCCTATCAACGTAGTG
>MDSV01016554.1_pt1 | contig 36330 bp, 27 predicted proteins | sample 810851 | NCBI WGS metagenome assembly MDSV01 (sample SAMN05326640, study PRJNA326480) | marine metagenome | isolation source: seawater | place: Atlantic Ocean: North East | collected 2012 | reverse complement strand
ACTCAAACTTCTCGTCCACGATGAGTCGGGGAAGTGGGAGAGGCCAAACAACATACTCAACAACTGGAGGGTCACGAAAACCACATTAAGATTAGGTAGTAGAATTATTGGTAAGTGTATGATGGGCTCAACTAGCAACGCGCTAGATAAAGGTGGTGACAATTTTAAAAAGCTTTATTATGACTCTGATGCTACAAAAAGAAACGCCAACGGACAGACTGGCTCAGGACTATATTCTTTGTTCATTCCTATGGAATGGAATTACGAAGGATACATTGATTCTTATGGCTTACCTGTCTTCGACACACCAAGCGAAAGCGTTGAAGATCCGCATGGGCAAAAAATAAAAATAGGTGTAATTGATTTTTGGCAAAACGAAGTTGATGGCTTAAAAAGCGATCAAGATGGTTTAAATGAATTTTATAGACAATTTCCTAGAACAGAACAACACGCTTTTAGAGATGAGGCAAAAGAGTCTTTATTTAATTTAACTAAAATATATGAACAAGTAGATTATAATCAAGATTTAAGAAATACAGCTGTAGTAACTAAAGGTTCTTTTCAATGGGAAAATGGAATAAAAGATACTAGAGTTATATTTTTACCTAATAACAACGGTAGGTTTAAAATATCGTGGATACCACCAGCTCATTTACAAAATAAATATTACGAAAAAAACGGAATTAAATATCCTAGTAATGATCACTGTGGTGCTTTTGGATGTGATAGTTACGATATATCAGGTACCGTAGATAAAAGAGGATCTAACGGATCTCTTCATGGTTTAACTAAGTTTAGCATGGAAAATGTACCTCCGCATCATTTTTTTCTAGAATATATAGCTAGACCTCAAACAGCTGAAATATTTTTTGAAGATGTATTAATGGCTTGTGTATTTTATAGCATGCCAATATTAGCTGAAAACAATAAACCTAGATTGTTATATCATTTTAAAAGAAGAGGTTACAGGGGGTTTTCAATGAATAGACCAGATAAAATTTATAATAAATTATCTGTTACAGAAAGAGAAATAGGTGGAGTACCTAACTCAAGTGAAGATATGAAACAAGCTCATGCTGCTGCTATAGAATCTTATATAGAAGATCACGTAGGTTTTTTAGGTGAGCAATATGGTGACATGTATTTTGATGATACACTAGAAGATTGGGCTAGATTTAATATAAACAATAGAACAAAACATGATGCATCAATAAGCTCTGGCTTAGCAATAATGGCATGTAATAAAAATAGATATTATCCAGTTAACAAGATACATAGAGAACCTGTAAAATTAGATTTTAAAAAATACAATAATAAAGGTACAGTTTCTAAAATAATTAAATAAATGAATATATACACAAATCCTAATAGTTCCTTTCCTAGCCAAGTAGTTAGTGATGAAGAAAAGTCAAGCTTCGACTACGGTATGCAGGTAGGTAGGGCTATTGAGCAAGAGTGGTTTCAACAGGGTAGAGCAGGGAATAGATTTGCTGTAAGCTGGAATCATTATCACCAACTAAGATTGTATGCTAGAGGTGAACAAAGTGTGCAGAAATATAAAGATGAATTATCTATTAATGGTGATTTAAGTTATTTAAATATAGACTGGAAACCAGTTCCTATATTATCAAAATTCGTAGACATAGTTGTTAATGGTATGTCTCAAAAAAAATATGAAATATCAGCATATGCTCAAGACCCACAGTCTCAAAAAGCAAGAACACAATACGCTCAGGGGTTATTAAGAGATATGACTGTAAAAAATGAAGCGTTACAAGTTCAGGAAGCTATTGGTATAAATATTTTAAAACACGATCCAGACACTTTACCTGAAAATGAAGATGAACTACAACTTCATATGCAGCTTGATTACAAACAATCTGTTGAGTTGGCTGAAGAGGAAGCCATAAATAACACACTGGCTTTTAATAAATATGATTTAATAAGAAAAAGATTAAACATGGATTTAACAGTGTTAGGTATGGCTTGTGCTAAGACACACTGGAATAGATCAAATGGAATAACAATTAACTATGTGGATCCTGCTAACTTAGTCTACTCATACACTGATGATCCTAATTTTGAAGATATATATTATGTAGGTGAGGTTAAATCGGTTACTATACCAGAACTTAAAAAACAATTTCCTGATATATCAGATGATTTGTTAAAAAGAATACAGGACATGCCTGGTAATAGACAGTTTGTTACTGGGTGGAATAATTATGATGAAAACACTGTTCAAGTATTATATTTTGAATATAAAACTTATAATAATCAAGTTTTTAAAATAAAACAAACAGAACAAGGTTTAGAAAAAGCTTTAGAAAAACCTGATACTTTTAATCCACCAGCTGCAGACAACTATGAAAAAGTAAGTAGAAGCATAGAGGTCTTATACACTGGTTGTAAGGTTTTAGGAATAAATGAAATGTTAGAATGGAATTTAGCTGAAAATATGACTAGACCTTCATCGGATACTACCAAAGTACAAATGAATTACACAATGGTAGCGCCAAGAATGTACAAGGGTAGAATAGAATCTGTAGTTAGTAAGTGCATAGGCTTTGCTGATATGATACAATTAACTCATTTAAAACTACAGCAAGTAATGTCTAGAATAGTTCCTGATGGTGTGTTTGTAGATATTGATGGTTTAGCTGAAGTAGATTTAGGTAATGGTACTAATTATAATCCGGCAGAAGCATTGAATATGTTTTTCCAAACAGGTAGTATTGTTGGTAGATCACTAACTCAAGACGGTGAATTAAATAGAGGTAAAGTTCCTATTCAAGAGTTAACATCATCTAGCGGTCAAGCTAAAATAGCTAGTTTAATACAAACTTACAACTACTATTTACAAATGATTAGAGATGTAACCGGTTTAAATGAGGCAAGAGATGGATCTGTTCCAGATAGAGATACATTAGTAGGTTTACAAAAAATGGCTGCTAACGCATCTAACGTGGCTACTAAACATATATTACAAGCTAGTTTGTATTTAACATTAAGAGTTTGTGAAAATATTTCTTTACGTATAGCTGATTCTTTAAATTTTCCATTACTAAGAAATACACTTGTAAGTGCTATAAGTAAGTATAATGTAGAAACTTTAAAAGAATTAGAAAATAAAAATATACATGATTTTGGTGTTTACTTAGAGTTAGAACCTGAAGAAGAAGAAAAACAACAACTAGAACAAAACATACAAATAGCTTTACAATCTGGAGGCATTGATTTAGAAGACGCTATAGACTTAAGACAAATACACAATCTTAAGCTGGCTAATCAAATGCTAAAACTTAAAAGAAAAAAGAAACAGCAAAGAGAAGAAAGACTTGCTAAAGAAAACATACAGGCTCAAGCTCAAGCAAATGCGCAACAAGCAGAGCAAGCAGCTATGAATGAAGTTCAAAAGCAGCAAGCGTTAACTCAAGAAAAAGTTAATTTTGAGCAAGCTAGATCTCAGATGGAGATACAAAGAATGCAGGTTGAAGCTCAAATAAAACAACAGATGATGGCAACTCAGTTTGATTATGATCTGCAACTAGCTCAAGTTTCTGTACAACAAGTAGAAGCAAAAGAGCAATATATTGAAGATAGAAAAGACAAAAGAACTAAACTTCAAGCAACTCAGCAAAGTAAGATGATAGATCAAAGAAAAAATGATTTGTTACCTACTGATTTTGAGCAACAAAACCAAATGGGTATTGGATTAGAAAACCTACCTATGGTTTAATTTTTATTAATTTTATAATATTTTATTATGGCAGATGCTAAGATTACAATACCCAAAGAGGGTTTACCAAAAAAAGACGACAACGTAGTTAAGTTAGATTTAACTAAAAAAGCGCAAGAATTAAAAGAACAAGAAAAACAAAAAGAAAATGCCGTTCAAACACAAGAGACAAATGATAGCGATGCTCCTGTCGAAGAACCAAAAGACGGTGGAGACAGCAAAGAAGTGGCTGAAGAAATACGGCCCACCGAAGAAAAACTAGAATCACCTATTGAAGAAGTAGAAGTTGATTCAGTTCAAGAACAAAAAGTTGAGGACAAACCGTTGGTTAAAGAGCCAGAACCTCAAGGCGTTGAACTACCTGAAAACGTAGAGAAATTAGTTAATTTTATGAAAGATACTGGTGGCACAGTTCAAGATTTTGTAAGATTAAATGCTGATTACTCAAACGTAGATGGTGATACATTGTTAAAAGAATACTACAAGCAATCAAAACCTCATTTAAACAACGAGGAAATAAATTTCTTAATGGAAGAAAAATTTGCTGTAGACGAAGATAGTGATGATGAGCGAGACATCAAAAGAAAAAAACTTGCTCAAAAAGAAGAAATTGCTAAAGCACATAACTTTTTAGAAGGACTGAAAAATAAATATTATGATGAAATCAAGTTGAGGCCATCTATTACTCAGGAACAACAAAAAGCTGTGGAGTTTTTCAATAGATATAACGAGGATAAATCTAAAGTAGAGCAAAAACACGAAAGGTTTAAAAAAGATACAAATAAACTTTTCACTAATGATTTCAAAGGTTTTGATTTTAAAGTTGGTGAAAAAAATTATAGGTATAATATAAAAAACCCTGAAGTGATACGTGATAAACAGTCGAACTTAAACAACTTTGTCGGGAAGTTCTTAGACAGTGAAGGTAATGTTAAAGATCCTAAAGGTTATCATAAAGCTTTATATGCCGCAGAAAATATTGATAATATTATAACTCATTTTTACGAACAAGGTAAGTCTGACGCTGTGAAGGATGTTATAGAGAAATCTAAAAATCCATCAACAACAGATAGACCTACTCAAGTTACGTTAGGCGGGTTAAAAGTTAAAGCTATTAGTGGTATAGATAGTTCCAAGTTGAGAATTAGAAAAAAATTTAACACTTAAAATTTAAAACAAAATGGGATATTTTAATGCAAACGACCCGTTAGGTCAATTTTCTTTGGTACCGACACCTAAGAAAATGCTAACGAGTACGTCTTATTTAGATTTTACTGGTAACGCCGCTGGCGGTGACCCAGTAAATAACTTTGCACAACAGTATCTACCTGAAATTTACGAAGCGGAAGTTGAAAGATACGGAAACAGAACAATCGGAGGTTTCTTAAGAATGGTAGGAGCTGAAATGCCAATGACTTCTGATCAAGTAATTTGGTCAGAACAAAACAGATTACATATTGCCTTTACAGGAGCGTCTATTGCTGCTGATGGTAGTAATGAAATCACTGGTCTTGCTGGACAAGATTCTGCTGGAAACGATATTATTCCTTCAATTAGAAAAGGACAAACTATCGTTGTAAGTAACAATACTAGTTTACTTAGCACTAAGTGCTACGTTAAAGCTGACCCTGTTGCTGCTGGTGGAAAATGGAAAATCGTAGCTTATTCTTACGATCTTGCTAATTTAAATACTTTAGTTGGAGCTGGACAAGTCGATGTATTTGTATATGGTTCTGAATTTGCTAAAGGTACTGCAGGAATGGAAGGATCTATAGAGCCTAGCTTTACTCAGTATCACAATTCTCCTGTAATCATCAAAGACAAATACGAAATCAATGGTTCTGACACTGCTCAGATCGGTTGGGTTGAAGTTGCTGTAGAAGATGGTTCTTCAGGTTACTTATGGTACTTAAAAGCAGAGGGTGAAACAAGATTACGTTTCCAAGATTACTTAGAAATGGTAATGATTGAAGGAGAAAAAGCTGTTGCTGGTTCTGCTGCAATTGGAGAAGATCTTTTAAACTCTACTGTAAAAGTAAAGGGTACTGAAGGTTTATTCGCTGCTATTGAAGGAAGAGGAAATATCTATGATAACTTTGCTTCTGGAGTAGACGGTGGTGGTAACGCTAGAACTTCACTACAAGACTTTGACTTAATTCTTCAAAACCTTGATAAGCAAGGTGCTATTGAAGAAAACATGTTATTCTTAAACAGAGCTACTGCTTTGAGTTTTGATGATATGTTAGCTGCTCAAAACTCTTATGGTGCAGGTGGTACATCTTACGGTGTGTTTGAAAACTCTGAAGAAATGGCTTTAAATTTAGGTTTCTCTGGTTTCAGAAGAGGTTCTTATGACTTCTATAAAACTGACTGGAAATACTTAAATGACGCTACAACTGGAGGATTAAATGAAACTGTTGATGGAGTTATGGTACCAGCTGGAACATCTACTGTTTACGACCAAATGCTTGGCGCAAACATTAGACGACCTTTTTTACACGTACGCTATAGAGCTTCTGAAGCTGATGACAGAAGAATGAAAACTTGGTTAACTGGTTCTGTTGGTGGTGCTTACACTACTGGAGACGATGTTATGAAAGTTCATTTCTTATCTGAAAGATGCTTAGTAACTCAAGCTGCAAACAACTTTGTTATCTTTAAATCGGTAGCATAAGTTTAATACAAGGGAGGAGGCGCTTCGGCGCCTCAATACCCTTTAACTTTTTAATTATATTATATCATGAAACAACAAGAAATAACAGTTCCTGAAAACTGGGAACAAAAAGATAGAGTTTACACTCTAAAAGGAAGTAAAAGTCCTTTAACTAGAACAATTCCTAGCAAGCATACAACTAGATACCCTATGACTTTTTTTGATACAAAACTAGGTTATCAAAGAGAATTAAAATATGCTAGCAATCAACCATCAGTATTTGTTGATGAACAAAACGGACCATCAACATTGTCTCACATTGTTTTTAGAGACGGTGTCTTAAATGTTCCAAAAGAAAACCAAGCGTTACAAATATTGTTATCAAACTATCATCCGTTTAGAGATAAAATATATAGTGAGTTTGATCCGGTTGTTGAAGCTAAAGATGAATTGAATGAGTTAGAAATAGAATTAGCTGCTTTAAACTTAGCTAATCAAATTGATGTTGATCATCAAGAAGCTATATTAAGAGTTGAAATGGGGAGTGATGTTAGAAGCATGACTGCTAAGCAAATAAAAAGAGACATTTTATTGTTTGCTAAAAGAAGACCTAGAACTTTTATAGCTTTAGCTCAAGATGAAAACATACAGTTAAGAAATTTTGGTATACATGCTGTAGAGCAAAAAATATTAAAACTATCTAACGATCAAAAAACTTTTTCATGGGCTAAAAATGGTAAGAAAATAATGACTGTTCCTTTTGATGAACATCCTTATTCTGCTTTAGCTTCATTCTTTAAAACAGATGAAGGCATGGAAGTTTTTAAATCAATAGAGAAAAAACTATAAAAACATGTAATATTAATATAAGGCTCGTTCACTCGGGCCTTGTATTATAATAAAAAAAAATCAATGGCAATAAATGTAAATCAAGTCTACAAAACGGTTTTACTTATACTTAATAAAGAGCAAAGAGGTTATTTAACTCCAGACGAGTTTAATAAAATTGCTACTCAAGTGCAATTAGAAATTTTTGAAAGTTATTTTGAAGAATTAAATCAACAATATAGATTGCCAGATAACAACAGTGAATACGCAGACAGACTTAAAAACTTAAGAGAAAAAATATCTGTGTTTCAAGAAGAAGGACAATGTTCATATGTTGGTCCTTATTTTAGCCTACCTACTAATTCTACAACAGCGCAGACTCAATCTATAACTACACAGTCTAATTCAGCGCAATACACAATAAATCAAATAAACGCAGCTACATTAGAAGCTGGTCAAGTTTCAGTAACACTAGCAGATGCTAACGGTGCTCAGCAACCTTTAACAGAGGGAACAGAGTGGACGCTAAGTAACAGTGTGTTGTCACTTAATCCAATACCACCAGATGGTAGAGTTCTTATTGTAACTGTTACTGATTTTTTAATATATAAACTAGGTACGGTTATATATGATGATGAAAAAGAAGTACAATATGTTCAACCTAATGAACTTTTAGAATTAAATCTTTCACCTATAACAAAACCTACTACTTATTTTCCTGTTTATAAATATAGTGATTTTCAAATAACTGTATTTCCAAAATCAATAACAAGTAATATATCTTGTACTTTTTTAAGAAAACCTTTAAATCCTTTGTGGAACTTTACAGGTGCCACTAGTGGAGATAATTTTCAATATAGCTATGACGCTACAACTTCTGTTGGATTTGAATTACATCCATCTGAGCAAACGGATTTAATATTAAAAGTATTACTATATGCAGGGGTTGTAATTAAAGATCCACAGATAATTCAAGTAGCTGCTCAACAAATTGCTGCTGACACACAAAATGAAAAAAGTTAACAAATGGCTAAATTAATACCTTATTCTATACAACCTCCTAGTGATGGATTAATTACAGAGACTAATCAAATATATTATTCTGGAGAACAGAATATATATGTAGAAGCAAATGACAGCACTGAATTAGAACTTGGTTTTGATTCTCAGTTAATATATAAAACTAATAATACAACAGCTGTAGACTATGCTTTAAATAATTTTAAAATATTAATAAGCATTGATGGTGGTTTTACTTTTACAGAGTATTCTATACAAAATGGATATAGCGCTGTTACGTCTTCTAGCTTAGCAAAAAATATATTAACTTTTCCAGCTGCGCTACCACAATATAGTTATATTAAAATAAAATTAGATAAACCAAACAAGCAACAAAATTTTGGTGGTTATTCTTATATAACATTAAATGATATTGTAAATAACTTTATGGTTGCTTATGTTGGACAAGGTAAATTAATACCTGATGTAAAAAGAACAGACGTTATATTCCACGCTAAAAGATCTCTTCAAGAGTTTAGTTATGACACGTTAAGAAGTATAAAATCACAAGAGTTAAATATACCTCCTAGTCTAAGTATTATACTACCTCAAGATTATGTTAATCATGTAAGATGTTCTTGGACAGATAACTTGGGTGTACAACATATAATATACCCAGTAAACAATTTGTCAACTAACCCATATAGTATACCTCTACAAGATGAGGATGGTGTACCTACTAATGACAACTTTGGTAATAACTTAACAGGTACGTCACTAGTAGAAAAAAGATGGGCTGAGGCTAATGACAAAAGAATAACAGGTGTGTTTGAAAATTATGAAAATATAGAAAACTGGGGCTGGTACGGATATGATTGGGGCTGGGGAGGTTTTTATGGTAAAAGATATGGATTAAATCCAGAAACTACTCAAGTAAACGGTTGGTACAATATAAATGATAGAGAAGGTAAAGTTTCTTTTAGTAGTGATTTAGCAGGAAGATTAATAGTATTTGAATATATATCAGACGGTTTATCTACTGATTTAGATACTAGAGTTCCTAAAATGGCAGAAGACGCTATGTATGCTTATATAAATTATGGTGTATTAGCTAGTAGAGCCAATGTCCAAGAGTATGTAGTTCAAAGGTATAAAAAAGAAAAAAGTTCTAAACTAAGAAACGCAAAAATAAGATTATCTAATATAAAGCTTGATGAGTTTGTTCAAGTTATGAGAGGTAAATCTAAAATTATAAAACACTAAAATTAAATGGCTGAAATTAAAAACAGTTTCTTAAAGTCTAAAATGAACAAAGACCTAGATGATAGGTTGGTTCCAAATGGAGAGTATAGAGACGCTGAAAATATATCGGTTGGTAGATCAGAAGAAAGCGACGTAGGTGCTCTAGAAAACATACTAGGTAATACTTCTCAGTATTATAATGTAAAGACTGGTAGCACTTGTATAGGTCAGTATTATGACGATGTGAATAACAGAATTTTTATGTTTCTCACAGACTACACAGATGCAAATCCAAATCAACTAACACCAGCCCCGTCAGGTACTGTCTGTAGTATTGTTTTAAAAGAATACAATCCAGGTGGTCAAGAATATATTTTAGTACAAGGTAGTTTTTTAAATTTTTCAACACAAAAAGACTTTCAAATACACTCAATAAATTTAATTGAAAATCAATTATTTTGGACTGATAATAGAAATCAACCTAGAAAAATAAATGTAGATTTAGCTATTCAAAGTGGTAGTCACTATCAACATGAGTGGCAAATATCTGTAGCAAAGTTTGCGCCTATAAAACCTATATCTTTAATAAAAAAAGTAGATGCACAAGCCGACAGCAATCAAACAGGGCAATCAATAACAGTAAAAAATGCTGACAGCGAAATATTAGTTGGTATGACGCTTGTTACTAGTGTTTATCCTAGTTGTAGCTTTGTTGAAGTTACTTCTGTTCAAGATGATACTGGAGGTTCATACACTTTAGGTTTAAACATTTCGGTTACTTTAGTAGATAACGAATACCTAACATTCCTCACATCAACAATGGAAGATAAGAGTGAGGATGTTAATTGGCCTGGTGATCCTGATTATTTAGAAGCTAGATACGTTAGATTTAGTTATAGATTTAAGTATGAAGATAATGAATATTCTACATTTGCTCCTTTTTCTCAAATAGCTTTTATACCAAAACAAAAAGGATATTTTATAGATGGAGACGAAAGAGACGCGTTTAGAAGTACAGTTATAAAGTGGTTTGAAAACAATGTAAACAATATATCTCTTTTATTAGAACTACCAGATAGAGGTAACAAGATAAACACTAGTTACAAAATAACAGAAGTTGATTTTCTTTACAAAGAATCAGATGCAAGAGCTGTTAAAGTTTTAGAAACAATAGACTATAATACTATATCTCAAGAGTCTGGTGATAGCAATATTTACGAATACGTTTATCAATCACAAAAACCATATAAAACTTTAGCTGAATCTCAAACAACTAGAGTGTATGATAAAGTTCCTGTAAGAGCTGAAGCTCAAGAAGTTTCAGGTAATAGAATAATGTATGGTAATTATTTTGAAGGCTGGACAGCGCCTAGTGATATAAATTACAAATTAACATTTCAAGAAAAAGGAGATTCTTTTGATAATTTTATAGAGTACCCTAACCATACTGTGAAAGAAAATAGAAACTATCAAGTTGGTATCGTTCTTGCTGATAAATATAATAGACAATCTTCTGTTATATTATCAACTTTAGATTCTGTGTCTAATCAAAGTATATATAAGGGATCTACTATTTTTGCCCCGTATAGTACTATCACAAACCCAGTAAATGTAAAATGCTTTAATGGAAATGCTATAAGGATGCTGGTAGAAAGTGTTTTAACTTCAAATAGAGATATAACAGTTGGTACTCCTGGTTTATATGCAGAACAGCGTGGTGATGGTTTTTCAATCATAACTGCTAATAAAACTTTTGGAACTGTACCTGGTTATACTGGATCAGCTGCATACTGGTATACTTTTAAATTAGATAGTAACTTCCCTTTGTTAACCGATATACCTGTTATAGGAGATTCTTTAGCTGGTCAATACGTTGATTATGTTGAGGTTTATGAAGTAATTGATCAAGGTGGTGGTGAATACTCAGTTAGAACTAAAGATGAAGTTAACAATTCTTATTTGTATAGAACTCCTTTAGCTTCTGTAATATCAGAAACAAAATTTTCTTATCAACTAAACAGCATAGGTTGGTATTCTTATAAAGTAGTTGTTAGGCAGCAAGAACAAGATTACTATAATGCTTTCTTACCAGGTATGCTAAGAGGTTATCCTTTACAGCAGACATTTGGATCAACAACAAATTATTCTGTTGTAACACCCTCATCAGGTAACCAAGATGTGGTTTTACCAGAAATACAACATGGTATAAATGAAACAGATTTTCCAGCTGGAGAGTTTGATAAAACAGCTCATATTGTTTTAATAAATGACAATATAAATAAAATACCTAGAGATTTAACAGAGGTTGGTCCTGATCAAACGCAGTATAGAAGTAGTGAAGAACTTTTTGGTAGAGTTGAAAATTTTGAATCAACCTGTCTTCTTAGTGCTGCTACAGGTTACTTGCAGCCACCAGCTAGTGGGGTTCTTAATTATATAGAATATGATTTAAGCGCTAGTAATTTACCATCGTGTATAGGAAATTTAAGACCTGGTGATGGAGTAGAAGCTTCTTCAGGAGGTAATAATAGTGGAAGTATTACGTATCCAGAGGATTGGTATAAAAACACTGTTATAACAGAAATAGACCCAGAGTTTGAATTAACAATAACAGATAAGCCAGATCAATTATATCAAAACGTATCTACAATTAATTTAGATGGTCAAAATTTAACTCTTCAAGATTGGTTTACTACAACTGGTGCTGGGGTTATAAAAGTTACAAAATTAAATGGAACTACAATAGCTTTTGATGGAACTACAGATGTAACTGTTAGCAACGTAGTAAATGGTACTCCAACTGCTGTTACATTTAATACTCCTGTTGAGGTGTTAAGCAATGAGGTTTTATTGTTTACCTACCCACAAGGAACAGGTAGAATATATTTTAAACCAACTCAGTATGTAACATCTGATAATCAAGGTGGTGACACAACACAAACTTGGACTTTTTACTTAGAAGAAAACAGACAATACTATCCTACTAGAAAAGCAGATATAGTAAGTACTATAGCAGACGCCAAAACATTAGGATTTTTACCTAACTCTTTAGATAACGTTAGAGGTACTTCTTCTTTAAATTTTTACAACTTAGAAACAAACCCATTAATAGGTAGAATATCTACAACTCAACCAATTGGTGTTGGTGGTAGAAGTATGGTACCGTTTTTAAGTATATACGAAACAAAACCAGTAGAATCACAGCTAGATGTATTTTGGGAAACAAGTACTACTGGACTTATATCAGCTTTAAACGAAGACGTGCAAACAGGCTATGATGGTATAGTAGGTTTTACTAGTCTTAATTACACTCATTTTGAAAATCAAGATCCTCAAGGAACTAGTTTAGTTACTGGATCAGCAAGCTCTAAATTTATAACAGATTCTTTTTACGCTATTGACGGTCAAGGCACGCAGCAAACGAGTGCTACTGTTAGTAGTTTTTCTGTTACAGACGATGATGGTAATACGAGAACTTCTGACTTTGAATTAATAGAAAATTACGCTGGTCAAACAGGTCAACTTAGATTAGCTATAAGTTCAACTTCAACTTTTGTTTTTAACAAAGACGCTGATCAAGCTGAAAACTTTAACTTTACTATAAACATAGCTTTTGATGGTGTAACAGCTCCATATTATTTTAGCGGAAGATTAGGTAACAACAATCCTGAGATATTTCCAACATGTACAGATTATAGCATACTAAGTGATCAAACTAACACCGCAATATTAGTTTCAATGACAGGTAATAATGGTTCATTTAGTGAAGCCTCTTCAGGTTTACATTGGGCTATAGATCCAGCTACAAATCCTAATAATTATTTTGTTATGACAAACAATAATAATCAGGGTGAAATAACTATTAATCAAAACAATGGTGGTGCTTTGCCTCCAGAAGCTGTTTACAACTTAACAATACAATTAACCGACGCTTGGGATTATACACTTAATCAGCCAACTGGCACTGTTAACGCTGGTGATTTTGATAGTAAAAGAGTATCATGTGATACAGCTGCTACTAATTTAGATATAACCATAGGCGCTCAGACTGTTGATATAGGATTACAAGCTGATTATACTCAGCCTCAAAATATGTTTAAAGATATTGTCACAGTGCGTCAATGGCAATATTCTAGTACTACACCAGCTGGATTTGGGTGTTTTTATGGTAACTCTGGTAACGCAAACAACACAAATAACACTACATCCTCAGGCGCCTTGGGTTACGGTACTACTGTTGCTGGCGCTATATATATAGGTAGACAAGATATACTTAATGATACAACAGCAACACCTCCACTTAACGGATTTTGGAATCCTTTAACAAATGGTAGAGACCCTAACGGTACCGCCTCAACTGGTCCTGCAGGTACAAACCTTCCAAGTATTTTAAATATACAAAATTCCTTTGCAATCGGCGTTGGCAATGCCGGTCAATCTGGAGGGTTTACACAAGTGTATCATTTAGAAAGATTTTTAAATCCTCAAATAACTGATTTTTCAAACGGAGGTCTTAGTCAAGGATCTTTAATGTTTACTGTAAAAATGATAGCTGATTGCTCAGATAATGGCGTTGAAAATTGTGGTGGAATATGTGGTGGTAATATAAAATGGGCCGCGCTTAGAAGAGATTTATCAAATAGTCTACCAAATACAAACTCCTGGCAAACAGTCAAAAACCAAGATGGATATGAAATTGGTAATGCTGGGTTTGTAACTGGTAACTTAGGTGGTGGATCTGGAAACTATAATCTTGGTGCTATTGGATATGGGTGTGGCGCTGCGAACGCAACAGAATACGCAGACGTAAGCAGTAAGTTTGTATTAGATGGAACTGAAAACCCTGGTGAATACATTGTTTATTTTGAAATGGACACCAATGTGGGTGGTTCTAGTTTTAACGGGTGTTACGGTCAAGGCGGTAACGATGGTACGTTTAGCGTAGAGGTTCAAGACGCTAATTATAATTACCCTCAAGGCGCTGGAACTGCGCCGCAAAGATGGTGGGGGCCAACAATAGGTGGTCAAAATTCAATTAATGGTGATGCGGTATACAGAACTGGCTTAGTTAAATACCCAGGCTTTAACACAGATCCTGTAGGTATAGAGTTTACTAATTCTTCCCCTAATCCTCAAAGCTGGCCTTTCCCTACTATATACCAAGACCCTGCAGATCCTCCATCTATTGACAGTTGGAAAACCACCGCTGGCGCTCAAACTGGATTAACTCTTCAACTAGGAACTGTTATAGATCAAGTTTCAGTAGGTCAAGATATAACACTACCTAACTCAGCAACTCCTAATACTGTGGTTGCTTATGTAGCAGGTGTCACAGATGGAAACCCTATGAGCATATCTCTTTCTAATTCATATACTTTTACAAATGGAGAAGATATAGCTTTTGGTCAACAAAGAAGTTGGAATAATTATAAAGTATCACAAAGCTCTGCTAACAGTGGAGCTCTTTACGGAAATTCTGGTTATCCAGAAAACTTAAAATCTTTGTATTATGATTCTAATTTAACGACACCGTTTCAACCTGTTAGAGCAGATAGATATTATAGTATACAAGGTGGTTCTGCTAGCATAGGTATTTCTAGTAGCAACTACTTTCCAAACAGGGGAATAGGTAATTGGGCTAGTGGATCTGTGCCAGGTGTGTTTAGTGGTGCTAATTGGGAAAACGTAAATTCAAAACCTTCAACTCAAGTTAGATTAAACTCTAATGGTAAATTAATAGCTGATGGATCTGGAATATATAAAAGATATATGCAAGACGTGACTAACAGTAGTGCCCCTTATATAATATGGGCGCCTAGGCATGCTTTACTAAGTGGAAATTCTTACTAGTAATTTAAAGAAAAAATAGGTAATTATAAAATATGGCAGCAACACTTGAATTAAAATACTTTAACTCTTTCTGGATAAAGAAGATGGACTCTATAATGAATGTTAGAGATACTACTAGTGTTGTTGCTTCTGATAGTACTGGTTTAACAATAACTTTAACCGTACCTAATCCTTTAATAGGCATAGGTCAAAGAGTTACAAATGAAGGTATAACTCAGTCTTTACCTGATTTTGTATATGTTGTTAGTGTTAACAGTAATGTTATAACAGTTAATAAACAAGTTTCAGTTTTACAAAATGATGTTTTAGAGTTTGGTCCTATACAGGATTTCGATGATGTACCTAGAGTATACAACTCAACAGACGCGTCAGACTGGTATGCAGAAGAGTCTAGAATAAGAGGCGGATACAATAACACAAATGTAGATTTAGGTGTTAAAGCTTATATAGTAGAAGATGATTTAAAACAAAACCATAGATCTAATTCTTTAATATACTCTGGTATATTTAATTCTAAAACAGGTGTTAACGATACAAACCAATTTAGTGTAGCTGATAGCATTACAAGAGCTGTTGACCCATCAAATGGTAGTATACAAAAGCTATACGCTGAAGATACAAACCTTATTGTTTTTCAAGAAGAAAAAGTTAATAGAGCTTTAATAGATAAAGATGCTATATACACGGCTGAAGGCGGAATGTTGACAACAGCTGGTAATGATGTTATAGGTCAAATAGTACCATATGCTGGTAATTTTGGTATAAGTACAAACCCAGAATCATTTGCAACATATGGTTACAGAAAATATTTTACAGATAGAGTTAGAAACGCAGTACTTAGATTATCTCAAGACGGCTTAACAGAAATATCAAACTATGGTATGTATGATTATTTTAGAGACGCTTTAAATAATGTAGGAAATGCTGGTAAAATAGTAGGCGGTTGGGATATGCACACTAAAGCATATGTATTAAGCATGCAGCATCCTACTAATAATATTGGGGAACAATATGTTAATTTTTCAACATTATCTTTTGATGAAAAAGTATTAGGTTGGACTAGTAGATTTAGCTATAAACCAGATTTAATGGGTAGCTTAAGAAATAATTTTTATTCAAGTTCAGGTGGAGAACTATGGTTGCATTATAGTAATTTTAATTATGCAACTTTTTATGGCACAACTTATCCATCAACAGTTACTTTTGTTTGGAATTCACAGCCATCTCTTTCTAAAGTATTTAAAACTATAAACTATGAAGGTTCATCTGGCTGGAAAATGGCTTCAGCAGTAGGTAATAGTTTAGAATGGTCTAACATAGAAGGTGTAGGAACATCTCCAGCTTATCCTGGAGATCAAGCTTTTCAAGTATCTAACTACATACAACCCACAAGTTTAGCTGATTTAGAAACATCTTTATTTGTAAATAAGTTTAAAAGAAGAGAAGATAAGTATTTTGCTAACATACTAAACGTAAGCACAGCTACACCTGGTGAGGTTCAATTTGGAGAATCAATGACTGGTATTAAAGGTTTTTACGCTACTGTTAAAATGTTATACGATACAGATCAACAAACTAGAAAAGGTGAATTATTTGCTGTGTCTACAAATTACGCAGAGTCATCATATTAAATTTAATTAAATGAGCAAGTTAAAAGAAACTAGCTACACTCTAGAAAAAATAAATAAAATAGAATATTTTAGAGATGAAGTTATAAAGCTTGAAAAACAACTACTAAGCATGGGAAGCTTAGGCGATCCTGATAACCCAGGTAGATGTAAAGAGCTAAACAAAATAAATCCACTAAAGCATACGTTTGCTGGTGGATGCTATATAAGAGAAATTAATTGTCCAGCAGGGCAAATACTAACAACAGCTATACACAAAAAAGAACATCCTTATTTTGTTATAAAAGGTAAGGTATCAGTGTTAACTGAGGACGGTATAAAAGAAATTACAGCTCCTTTTTATGGAGTTACTAAACCAGGAACTAAACGAGTTGTTTTTGTTCACGAAGATTGTACGTGGGTTACTGTTCATAGAACTGACAGTACCGATGTAGATGAAGTATTAGATGAAGTGTTAGCAAAAAACTTTGAAGATCCTGATGTTAGTTTAAAAGAAATAAAAAAACAATTACAATTAAAACAGAAGTAATATGAGTATGTTAGTAGCAGGTGGCTTAAGTGTCGCTGGTGGAATCATCGGTGGTATTGGAGCTGGCAAAAGAAAACGAGCGGCAGCTAGAGAACAACGAAGACGAATGGCAGAGTTAAAAAGACTTGAGGCTAGTCGTCAAGCTATTGTTAATCCCTACGCTAACACAACTGATTTATCTGGTTTAGCTAAAGATCTTAGTGGTATGATGACAAATCCTTATTCTAGTTTAGGCGTAGCAACTAACGCTGCGAAAATGCAAATAGAAGAAGCAGATTTAGCATTAGCATCAACCTTAGACACTCTTAGAGCTACAGGCGCTGGAGCTGGTGGAGCTACAGCTTTAGCTCAAGCTGCATTAAAAAGTAAACAAGGAGTTGCTGCAGATATAGAAAAACAAGAAGCAAACAATGAACAATTAAGAGCTCAAGGAGAAGCTAGAATGAACGAGCAAAAAATATCTGAACAGCAAAGGCTACAAGGTATACAGCTATCAGAGGGTCAAAGAACTCAACAAGCTGATGCTGCTGGGCAACAATTCATGTTTAATGCTAGAGAGACTAGAGAGCAAGGTAAAATTAATAGAGTCGCTGGTTTAGCAGATAGAGCAGCTGCACAAGAAGCTCAAGCTTCAGCAGATCAAACAGGCGCTATAACAGGAACACTGAGTAGTTTAGCAAATATATATTCAGGATTTAAATCAACATAAATGGGAGCATACGAAAATCCGGCTATGATAGTCGATACACAATCTGGTCAACACGTTAGAGACATGTTACAGTCTATAGGTAATACTGCTTTACAACACGGTATACGTATGGCTGCTAAAAGAGAGCGTGAAGAAAAAGAAAGACAAAAAAGAGAAGAGAATAATAATACTATAAGAAAAAATTCTATACTAGCTTCTACTCAACTTAAAAGCGATACTGAAGCTAAGCTAGAATCTAAAAACCCTGTAAATATAGCTTCATTACAAGATGATATAGATTTAATATTTGATGATTATTCACAAGCTTTACAAAGATTTAATATGAGCCAGTATGATGATAACTATGCTGGTAGTGAACAAGAACAAATGGACTTGTCAATTATATCTTCTACTCAAAACTTTGCGTCATCATCACCAGAATTATTTGCTAATACGTCTGCTTTAATAGACACGTACAAAGAATTAAAAAATAAATATGATTCTTTAGGTGGATTAGATCCTTCTTATAGTGATCCATATTTTCAGATATTTGTTAATACTCAAGAAGGTAATTATAGCGATGCTAGTATTGGCTGGGAAAGTAGACTTGAAGGTGATAGAAGATTGTTTGATTACGTTTTAACAGGTGATGAAGTAAAAAAACAAAATGCTATAAGTTATTATAACGGGTTGTCCGAGGAGCAAAGATCTATGTTACTAGGTGAAGACTCTACGATGACTGCTGAAAACTTTGCAGCTACTTACGCTTCGGTAGGAATGGAGTTTCCTGATGATATACCTATAAATGAAAGTGTTTCTAATTTACTTATACCAAGCGGTAATGGCGGTTATACTTTTAGTGATCAGCATAGAATTAGCATGGACGAAATGGTAAATGTTATGAATGACACAGATGGTAATCCATATGTATACGGTAGATTCTTTTCTGAAATACAAGATGTTAACGGCGTGTTTACAGAAAATGCTGAGGAAGCTGGTATAATAGTAAATGGTAAATTAGCAGAAAGATTTACAGAAGGTGGTGAAACACATGAAAAAACAATTAGTAAAAGAACTGCTTATGGTACGCAAAAAATAACTCAAACTGTAAAAATGCCTAATTTAGACGAGGTAGAAAACTTTTCAATACAACAAGGAGGAGCTGTAACAGACAACTGGGAGTTATCACAAAATGGTATTTTAAATGCTAACGCTGTAATACGTAAATTAGGTAAACCAGCTTATAATGATGAAGGAGGTTTTATGTATGATGAGTTTGGTAATCAAGTTTTTTATTACAATGTAAAAACAGAAGAACCAAGTGATGATAACAACTGGACATGGAGTGGTGATAAAGAGGTTAAAATATCTTTATTAAATGCGGATACAACTGTAAATAGTGGTGAAACATCAGCTGTTTGGAATCCTGCAATAAAAAAAGGAGTCGAAGACATGATGGTAGAAATGTCTAAAAGACAAAGTGGTTATTATACTTTGCCGATTATTTCCTCAGAAAATGGAGATTTTATACCAAAACGAAGCTCAAGCAACAAACCAGTATATAGCCCGATGATTAAAGAGTTAACTAACACTATTGTTAACACTCCTAGCGGCAACTGGAGTGATGCTGCTTGGGTTACTGAGTTTATTAACACGGCTAATATAGATGGTACAACCGCGATGAGTGGTTCTGAAGCTAGGTTAAGCCTGCAAGAAACAATAGACGCGTATGAAGCTGTTCCCGCTAGTAAGTTAAGTAAAACAGAAAAACAAGCGTTAGAAAATGCTAAATCCACAATGGCTGGTATTAATGAGAATGCTGTATACATACAATACGGTGGTAAAGGAGACATGCAAGAAATGAAAATAGGTAATGCGGGTATAGTAGTTAATTCAATAAGAACTGCGTTTGGAAGTGAAGCAGAGCAAAAAGGTGTAGATTTTACTTACAGTGAAGCAGTAAATAAAAGAATTAAAGAGTTTACTAAAGAAGCATATTTAAATAGTATGAATGTACCTGCTACAGAGTTTAATCTTAATAGTGGTGTTTACGAAGAAATGTACCAAATAGCTTTGAAAAAATTAAAAGATAGTTACACAAGATTTAAATAAATTACATGGAGCTAGATCCAATACAACAACAACAGCTTGAAACATTTCAATCAAATTTTGAAGGTAGTCAAGAAGAATACGATAGACAGCTAAAAGCTTTATATGATCAATTTAATAAAGAGAATGAGCAAAAAGAATTAGCTAAAAGATTCGATAAAAGAAAAAGTGAATTACTGGGAAACCAATCGAGCCCTGCAGATCAAGCGGAGACCACTGCAGGTGCGAATCAAGATGGGGTCTCCAGTTCCGCGCCGGAACTAGAACCTGTTTCTTTGGAATCGTTTTTAGACATGAGCCTTGCTCAAAAAAGAGGACTAACTTATGAGGACCAACGTAGGTTATTTGCAGAAGAAGAAAACAGAGAGCTTTTTAATGATTATGTTTTAGATCCTAATAACAAAGGTTTTACAAAGCAACGTATTCCTGAGGACTTAAGATTAGAAGATATAGCTGGTAACTTATTTGACATTAAATTTCCTACTGGTCAAAGACTTTTAGAGTCTCCTGTTATGCAAGACTTTTCTAAGTTATTTTACGAAAGTAAAGGTCTTGATTACGAAAAAATTCTAGAAGCTAAAAACACAAGTGAAAGAAATCAACAAGCGTTAAACATATTAGAAGGCGCTTCTACAATAGAAGCTGCACCTGTTGCTGACCAAGGATTTATGACCAGCATGGGTATGGCTATGACTGGTGGACCTGGGTCTCAATTCGGTGTTGGAGCAGGTGGACAAGTAGCTGTACCAAAGTTTGATCGAGAACGCGGGCAAGATGTTGATCCAGAAATAAAAGAAAATTACCCAGAGCTTTTTGATGAAGAAGGAAATTATATATTTAAAAACTATAAAGAGTTACAAGACTATAGAAATAAACTTAGTGAAGAAAATATAAAATATGCTGATGTTACTGCATCAGAATGGAATAGAGAAATAGAAAAAGAATTAGACTTGAAGTTTAAAAAGCTTTTAGATGAAAGTAGAATAGAACAAAAGGTAATGCTTGAGTACATTGAGGAAAAAGCAAAAGAAACTGAAAAATATTTATTTGATTCTTATCAAATAACTTCTCAAGATGTAGGAGACTTTGATAACAGTGGGTCTGTAGATTTTGTTGATACAACAAAAGCTTTAATAAATAATTTTGATCAACAAATAGAAGTGTTATCTACAGAGGTTTATGATTCCTTGGGAATACCTTTAAAAGATTTAAATAGCTTTAAACCCAGCAATGCAGATGAGCAAGCTGCGTTTGAAAACTTTTTAATTAAACAGAATAACATATACGAACAAGCTATACCTTTAAACGAGGTAATGGCTGAAATGAATAGTTTAACTTGGGCAACCGATTCTATTAATCAAAACCAAAAAGTAAACCAAGTTTTAATGAACTTTGGTGATGTGGCTAGAGTTAGAGGTGAATATGAAGACGGTAAATTTAGTTCAGTATGGAATAACGTATTAAAAGGTTTTAAGCAGGGTGAAATAAACGATGAATTCTGGAGAATTGCCTATGGTATTACAGACTTAGATGATCCTAAAGAACTAGCAAAAGTATCTGAAACAGTAGCTTTACTTACAGCTCAAAACAATGGTATACTAACCAGTAAAACATGGGAAGATTATACCAACGCAAATACAGTTGCCGAAAAATTTCAAATATTAAAACAAGAACCTATAGAAGTTTTATTTAGTTTGTTTGGTAATTCTATGAGTCAATTTCTAGAAACAGGAGATGAATTAATTTTACCTGTTGTCGGTGGTGGTGCTTTAGTAGGTGCGGGAGTAGGATCAACAGCTTTAGGTGCTGGGGCTGTACCAGGCTTTTTTACAGGTTTACAATACGGCTTAGCAACGTGGCAAGGTATTACAGCTTTAAACATGGAGATAGGTAATGCTTATCAAACAGTTATGACAGAAGCTGGGTTAGATCTTACTAATCCTGAAGATATTGTAGCTGGTTTAAAAGACCCAGAAATTATAGCAAAAGCGGATGAGCTTGGTTTAAAAAGAGGTATTCCTATTGCTATAATGAATCTTATTGGTGCTAAAGTATCTACTGGTATGATAGGTAAAACTGCTTTATCAGGTTCCAGGACAAAAATAGCAACAGCTGTAGGTGCTGGGTTTGTTGTAGATCCAGTTTTTGAAGGAACTGGAGAGCTAGCGGCTCAAGTAATATCAGGAGAAGGTGTAAAACCTACTGAGATAATGGACGAGATGATTGGTGGTGTTGCTGGTACAGCTAGTAATATAAGTCTTAAGTTAGCTAGAATGAGTATATTTAACGAAGCAGCTAAACAAGCTAAGAAGTTAAAGAACTTAGACTCTATGATAAACTCTAATTTTAGCACACAAAAAATAGATGAGTTTACTAATAGGTTAGAAAAACAAGGAAAGATTACTAGCGATGATGCTAAGGTTCTTAGAAACAACGCTAGGATTGTAGACGAAGTAAATAATCAAATTAAAAACAACGCACCTAAAGGTAAAGTAAGTAATAATGTTAAGTTAAGATTAGCTGATTTAATTAAAAATAAAAAACTAATTAAATCACAACCAGGTTTAGAAACCGCAGCTGCTAAAAGCTTAAAACAAATAAACGAAGAAATATCTTTAATAACAGCAGACAACGCTTTAAAAAGTGAAAATAGTTTTGTGACTATAAAAGACTTTGCTAATAAACAAAAACAAACGCTAAGCGCTGTCACACCTTTTTTAAAGTCTTTAGGCATAGACTCTGAAGTAGAAATAATAGAAATAAATACACAAGAAGATTATAATAAATTACCTTCTGTTTTTAATAAACAAAATGTTATAGATGTTTTTTCTAATACAACTGTATCTGCTTTTGCTAATGAGTATGTAGAAGGTCAGCCTCAATACATAGTGGTTAATAATCAAAATGTACAAAAAAACGGTATAGCAAACTTAGTTAATCAAGGATCTACTGACGTTGCGGCTGTTAGTGTTGCTCATGAAGTATTACACACTGTACTAGACAGAAGCTTTAACGAGAAGCAAATAATAGATTTAGGCAACAAGCTAAATACATATGTAAACGAGCAAATGCTTAATGATGGTAAAAATATTTCAGCAGGTGTTGTAAGTAAAATAAACGAAAGACTAAAAGTTTATGGTTCTTATGATGAAAATGGCACGTTTGTTCCTTCTAAAGAAAACCCTAACTATACAGAGTCTATGTACGCTTCAGAAGTTTTCACGGCGTTAAGTGACGAGATGTCTTTAGGTAATATACAATGGGATAGACAAGACAAACAATTTTGGCAAAGAGTAGCAAATGATTTAACAGATTATTTAAAGTTTAAAGTAGGTATAAATCCAGGCGTTATAAACGCGGCTAACATACAAACAGGTGAGCAGGCTTTTAACTTTGTAAAAAACTTTAATAAAAGTTTTTATAATGGTAGAAAAATAACTAAAAAACAATTGCCAGTTACTACACCTAAAGCCCCTGTAGTTGAAGAACCAGCTCAAGAAGAAGTTGGTAAAAGAAAATCACAGACATTACCAGGTGATATTAAAACTAATTTAGATGCTTTTACTGGTCCTGCTGAGTCTAGAAAATATACAGATAACGCTGCGTTTAGAGCCACTGAAGATTTTGCTAGTGCATTTAATGCTTTAGAAAATACAGATTTACTAGACGGTTCTATTGCTGGTTTACCAGGTGTTACACAAGAATATTTAAATCAAAACCCTGAGTTTATTAGAGATGTAAAAGAAAGAATAGGTGAAAGATTTTTAAGAAATTATGACGCAGGTTTAAATAGTTTATTTGGTTGGTTAACTGGTAAAAATAAAAGTGGCAAGAGTATTATAGAGTTGTCAGCTGGTGATATACAAAATAGAAACAAAAGAAGATTAGGTGGTACATCGTTAGATCAAGATCAAAGAGAAGGATCATTTAATATAAAAGAAACAATAGCTGCAGAAGCAGATACAGAACTACAACGTCTTGAAACAAAAGACTTGTCACCTACAAGAAAAACACAAGAGGTAAAACAAAAAACCTTTTCTGAACAAATAAACGTTAATCCTAGTTTAGAAAAAGAAATAATAGAATCAGTAACTAATATACTAGATCCAGAAAATAAATCTTTACCTTCTGTAACACAACCAGAATTAAGAAAAAAATTAGAGCAAGCTTTTTCTAAAGAGCTTTACAAAAAAGTAAGACCGTTATTAGGTAGAACTATAGAACAGTACACAGAGTTTTTAAATAAAAACTATAAAACATTGTGGGATAAAATACCTCAATCAGCTGTTAATAAAAGATTTACAGAACTATCTACAATAGTTAATGATCGTATGTCAGCTTCTCAATCTAACATAGCGGATAGACAGGTTAAAAACATATACGCGGGTAATGCTTTAAGAATAAAAAACAATTTAACAAAACAAGATTTTGTAGATTACTTTACTAAAGGTAATAAAGTTAGAAGTAGAAAAGAATCACTAGCTCAAGTGTTAGCTACTGAACTAGCTAAAGACGAGGTAAATAACGTGTTAATGGATAACCCAGACCTACGTAACAGATGGATAGGTCAACAAGAATTAATGAATGATAACTTAAAGCAAAATTATATTGCTATGTTATCAGTAGCTATAGATAGAGCTACTCCTGATTCTCAAGGTTTAAGATATTCTCAAGTAGTACAAACAGCTGAAACGCTAGGTATATCTCAAGAACAATTAGTTAGTTTGTTAAACGAGTTAAGCTTAGATGAAATGCAACAACAACAACCTTTAATATATGATTCTATTATAGATTCATTTAATTACTGGGTGGATAACACTGTTAAAGTAATAGGTAGAATTAACGATGGTTTTGTAAAAGTTATTAAAAATCAATTTCCTAATTTTGTAGGTAAATACAATAATAGACTTCAAGATTATATAAACAACAAAGAGTATAACTGGAGTACTGAGTATACAGATTTAGAAGGTAACAAAAGAAAAATATACAACTCTGAAAGATACGACACGTGGCTTAATGAAACTTTAGAACAAATAAAGTACATGCCTGTTGAAGCGTTAAGAGCGTTAAGCAAGTTAAAAAACCAAAACTACAACTGGCTTAAAAAAATGCACATGAAAGATAATGGCAGCGCTAGAGGTGGATCTCCCGTTGGTATGGTTTACAATGCTGATGGCAGTTTAATAAGTGAGGATAGACAAAAAAAGGTTACGCCTGAAGAATATCAAGAAGGTAGAAGAATTAGTAAAGAAGTTTTTAACAAGAAATATAATAAAGCTATTGCTAATGCTATTAAAAATAACAAAGCAACAGAGCAAACAAAAGCTAAATGGAAAAATTACAAAAGTTCTGATATAGAGCTTGGAAATAAAGGCGCTGCTACTATGAGCCACATACTTAGCATATATAGAAATATAGCTAACAAACCGTGGGGCGCTCAAACAAAAGCAAGCGTAATGTCTAGAGTTATGGGACCAAGAGGCAAAGCTTCTTTAGAATCAGGCCTAGCTTTAATGGACGCTTATCATTCTAGTTTAAACGACTGGGTAAATAACGAGGTTAAAAATGGTAGAAACAGAGGTGAGGCTATGACTTCTATATTTGCTAACATGCAAATGACTACTAACGCTGTTTATTCTGCTAGAGCATATGCTTCATTTACTTCTTTCTACTTTGTTGATGGTCCACAAAATATAGATAATAAATTTAAAGGTTATAAAGGTGAACACGTACAAGATTCTTCTTCTACTACATCGTCTATATTTATGTCAATGTTAGATAATAGTTTTGAGGATAATATAGCTGGTATACTAGAGGGATATGAGCAATCTGCTATGTTAGAAGCTGACACTAAAAGAATAGATGAGGTTGGTGGTAAAAATAGTCCTTTAGGTAATATAAGATTTTTACTTGAACCTAAATTAGGTAAACAAATATTTAATTTAGACGGCGTAAGCAAATATCAAGAAGTATTAAACGAGTACGATCAAATATTTAGAACAGCTGTGGGCGCTAACGTAAGGGTAGATGATACAGCTATGAAGATTAGAAAAAGTCAGGGACCTAGAAAAGGTATTAGCGTATGGGACTTTGATGACACGTTGGCTACAACTAAATCTATGATAGGTGTTGAAATGCCTGATGGCACAACTAGAAAAATAGACGCAGAGCAATTTGCTAAAACATCAGATCAACTAGCTAAACAAGGAGCTAAGTTTAATTTTAGCGAGTTTAACAAAGTAATGAAAGGAAGAAAAGGACCTATGTTTGAAAAAGCTTTAGCTCGTAATAAAAAGTTTGGCAATGAAAATGTATATATACTAACAGCAAGACCACAAGCTTCGGCAACAGCTATACAAAAATTTTTAAAAGGCATAGGTTTAGATATACCTTTAAAAAACATAACAGGATTAGAAGATGGAAGACCAGAAGCTAAAGCGGCTTGGGTTGAAGATAAAGTATTAGAAGGTTATAATGATTTTTATTTTGCTGATGATGTTTATAAAAATGTAAAAGCAGTACAAGAGTCTTTAAGCAAGTATGATATAAAATCAAGAACAGAGGTTGCTGGCTTTAGAAACAGCATGACTAACTCTGAAAAGTTTAATACTATATTAGAACAAACTAAAGGTATAAAAGCTGATGAAGAGTTTTCAGATGCAAGAGCTAAACAAATAGGTAGAAGCATAGGAAGATTTAAATTCTTTGTTCCTCCTTCAGCTGAAGATTTTGTTGGATTAATATATAGTTTTTTAGGTAAAGGAAAAGTAGGCGAAGCTCAATTACAGTTTTTTAAGGATAGCTTAATAAAACCTTTTGGACAAGCAATGCAAGCTTTATCAATAGCACAAAACGCATCAAGGCGAAACTACAATACAATAAGAAAAAGATTTGATAAGAAGTTTTTAAGATCATTAGGTAAAGAGTCTGAATACAAAGGTTTCACAAATCAAGATGCCGCAAGAGTTTATATGTGGGTTAAAGGTGGGTATGATATACCAGGTTTAAGCAGGCAAGATATAAATAGATTAGTTGAAGTTGTTGAAAACAATGAGAACTTAAAATCATTTGCTGATCAAGTGTTTAACATGACTGGTGAAGGCTATGTTCAACCATCAGAAAACTGGACAGCATCTAATATATCAGGTGATTTACAAGGTAACTTAAGATCTATAAGTAGAAAACAATATTTAACAGAGTGGGTTAAAAATAAAAACGAAATATTTAGTAAAGAAAATCTAAATAAAATAGAAGCAATATATGGTTCTAATTTTAGAGAAGCATTAGAAGATATATTGTATCGTATGGAAAACGGTACTAATAGAAACTTTGGTAAGAACAGATTAGTTAATAACTTCATGAACTGGGTTAACAACTCTGTTGGAACAATAATGTTCTTTAATGCTAGATCTGCTGTTTTACAGACAATATCTGCGGTAAACTTTATTAATTTAGGTGATAATAATCCTATAGCTGTAGCTAAAACATTGTTAAACCAAAAACAATATTGGTCAGATTTTGTAAAAATATTTAACTCTGACTTTTTGCAGCAACGTAGAAAAGGTAATAGAATAGATGTTAGTGCTAGTGAAATAGCTAACTATGTAGCTAACTCTAAAAACCCTATAAAAGCGGGTATAGCTTATTTGCTAGAAAAAGGTTTTCTTCCTACACAAATAGCTGACAGTTTTGCAATATCAGTAGGTGGTGCAAGTTTTTTTAGAAACAGAGTAAAAACCTATGTTGATCAAGGCTTGAGTTTACAAGAAGCAGAGGCAAAAGCTTTTGGTGATTTTCAAGAACTCACAGAAGAAGCTCAACAGTCTAGTAGACCTGATAGAATATCACAACAACAAGCAGGTCCTTTAGGTAGGGTTATACTAGCATTTGCTAACACGCCAATGCAGTATACGAGATTAATTAAAAAAGCTACATTAGATTTAGTAAATAAAAGAGGTGATTGGAAAACTAATTTATCTAAAATAATATACTACGGAGCAGTACAAAATTATATATTTAACGCATTACAAAACGCTATGTTTGCTTTACTGTGGGACGACGATGAAGACGGGGAAAAAGAAAAAGAAAAAAATATACGTACTCTAAATGGAATGGCAGACTCGTTGTTAAGAGGAGCTGGTTTATCTGGAGCTATTGTTTCAACGTTTAAGAACATGGTAATGAAAGCTATTGACGAGTCAGAAAAACGTGATCCAGAATATACTAAAGTAGCAATAACAGCTTTAGGTATATCACCACCTGTATCTTCAAAGATAAGAAAAATAGCACAGGTAGGTAACATAGTTAAATATGATGGTGATGAAATAATGGAAAAAGGTATATCATTAGATAACCCAGCTTGGCTTGCAGGAGGAAAACTTTTATCAGCTTTCTTTAATGTACCAGCTGATAGAGTTGTGCAAAAAATGGATAACCTTAAAGTAGCACTAGATAATGAAACAGAAATGTGGCAGTCTATAGCCTTAGCTTTAGGTTGGGATCAATGGAGTTTAGGATTAGGTTATAATAAAAAAAGAGAAGAAATAATAATACCAGACAACAAATTTTTAAAGAAATTTGAACCAAATAAGTTTAAATCCCCAAAGTTTAAAACCCCAAAATTTAAGAAATTTTAACAAGATGAAAAATGAAAAAAATTTTATGTGTCCTTTTTGCTCTGTGTGTATTTGTAAGTAATGCGCAAGATAAAGAAAATTTATTTAAAAAAATATACAAAGACTTTTTAAAGTACGGTACAGTTTATGCTGCAGGTGATATACGTAACGCATATGAAAATAGTAGAAAAGATTATTTTGTAGAAAGACCTGCTGATGGAGATCTATACGCGATACCACGAGTTATAGAGGTTACTGAGTATTTTGACTTTGACTATAGGTATGGTGTTGGTATACGAAAACTAGGTAGGTTTGGTTACGAAAGAAAGCCAGGTAATTTCTGGACAGGAAACCAAGTAAGAGAAAGTCAACTAGCTTTATCAGCACCGACATCAGCTGTTGATGGCTTTGAGTATTTGTTCCATTTTGAAAAAGAAAGATTAAGAGGTGAGGAGTTTGAAAACTATAGATATTTCTTAAGACATACAGGTGATTATCATATAGCTAAGGTTGAGGCGAGAGAGCAAGGAGCTTTTAACTTTTCTTATAAATCAGGAGAGCTCAGAGCTAGGTTACCTATTGGTAAAAAGTTTAGTATATCTGCAGGCGCAATATATCGTACACATGAACGAGCTTATGGATATAATCCTATAGAGATATGGTTAAACGAAACAGAAACATTTACTACTGGTGATGGTGAAGTTATAGAGTATCCAGTTAATCCATGGTATAGTTTAGGTTTTGAATATGGATATGATGATATATACTACACATCAGAAGATGAACTTGGTAATGAAGTAGATGACTGGTATTGGATAGATCCAGCTGGGAATATAGTGGCTTATACTGATTTACAATTTCGTAACACGGTGTTTAGAGACCTTATTAGTCGATACAATAATGAGCAGTGGGATCAGATAGGTGAATTTGGTTTAATATCACCAATCATAGGTGCTGATTTTTACCATTTCAAAAATAACTTTTGGCTACATGCTTATGGTAATTATTTACCTGGTTACCACAAATATGTTTCAGGTGATTTAGATTTTAGCTATTTAAACAGAAACAATTGGGGTAAAGGTGGATTAATACAAGACGCTAAGCCAGAGCAATGGGAAGATTACCAAGTAGGAATAAACTTTGGTTGGAAGCTAAACAAACACATAGGTGTTTTTATAGAAGGTGAATATAATAAAATGTGGGATACAAAATTTTATAATTCTACATTTGGAATAAACTATACATTTAAATAAGATGGCAACACCACAAATAGGAGAGGATACAAAGGTAACTTTAGATTTAAAAACAATAGGTATGGTAGTAGGTTTTGTAATAACATTGTCAGGTATGTGGTATACTTTGCAAGCTGATATTGCAGAAGCTATGGTAAAACCTGAACCTGTTATTGATAGAGTAGAATATGATTTGAAAGACGAGCTAATTCGTCAAACAATTATGGATACACAAGATGATGTTGATAAAATTTTAGAAGATCTAAAAAAGATTGACGAAAGATTATATGACATACAAAAAAATAGATAATGAAATACTTAATTATAATTTTATTCCCTTTACTTTCATTTACGCAGTCACAAGTACCTGATAAGTATTGGTTAGATGATAATAAATTTAACGCGGCTATATCAAGCAATGCATTTGGAGATGATAATGAAGAAACTATAGTTGTAGAATTTTGGGCTAAGTTTAATGAGAAGAATTGTTTTGCTGAATGGAGTAAAATAAAAAACGCAAAATACTATAGAGTAGATATATCTAAAGCACCAAAAACAAAAAAAGAATATAGAGTCAGAATGGCTCCAACAATATTAATATTTAAAAACGGTAGTGTAGAAGAAAGCTTTAAAGCTGGATTAGATCTACTATTACCCACTGATTTAAATGAAATACAAGAATCAATAAACGAAATAAACAACGCTAATAAATTTTAAACTATGAGTAATTTTACAAGTCCTTTTATGGCAAAGTCTCCAATCATGAGAAAGAAAAAAGGTTGTGGACACGATAGTCCTGTGACTTTTAAAGGAGCTAACTCTTCAAATTCAGATTGCTGGGATGGGTGGAGAAAAGATGGGACAAAACCATCACCAAGCGGAACAGGTGAAACTGTAAACAATTGTGTTAAAATAGGTAGTAAAAAGAAATAACATGGCTTATCAACAACACAATTCGCCTTTTAATATATCAGACGCTTCTTATGAAAAGTCTAATAAAAAAATGAGGGCAGATCATAAAAAAGAAACTGGTAAAACATTAGGCAAAAGATTAACGTCTGGTAAAAGTAAACGTAGAGTTTCGTTTGCGTGTAGATTTGCTGGAATGAAAGGGCCTATGAAAAAGCCTAACGGCAAGCCAACAAGAAAAGCAAAAGCATTAGAAAAGTGGGGGTTTGGAAGCGTTGCTGCCGCTAGAAGTTTTTGTAATAATAATAAAGAAAAATAATAATTATGTGGAAATTAACTAAACAATACTGGAAAGATATGTGGAAAGCTCTATGGAGTAAAACTACTATAGATGATAAAGCTATCGCAACAGTAAAAGAAATAAAGAAAAGATATAAATTAACAGCTGAAGAGCTAGCTGATGTAGCTAAAGCTATAAAAGAAGTAGGTAATCAGCTTGGAGATATAGACGATGCAATAAAAGGTAAGTCTCGTAAAGGTAGAAAGCCTAAGGTTAACATGCCTAAGCCTACAAATATGATGTCGCCAGGTAAAGAAGATCCTTATTATAAAAATAGTAAAAAATTAAATAAATAAATATGAGCAAATTCTCAAGTCCTTTCATGGCAAAAAGCCCTATAAATAATAACGGAGATGATGGTAGAAGTTGGTTAGACTGGACTCAAGATGCATTAACTGCTGGTGGTATGATACCTGCTGTTGGTGCTATACCTGATATTATTAACACTGTGATTTCTACTGGAAGAGCTGGTTACGCGGGTTTCACAGGTGATTCTGCTGGCGCTAAAAAGCATAGTGCTAACGCGGCTTTAAATGCGGCTGCTATTATTCCTGTAGTGGGTCAAGGAGTTTCAGGTGCTAAGCTTATAAACACTGGTAGTAAAATTGCTGGTAAAGTTAAAAAAGCTAAAACATTTGCACCATATATAATGAGTGCTGCTCCAGCACCAGATGACGGTTTTGAATAAGGATCACGAAATAACGGGCGTACCATACCCGAAGATCCTGTAACTAAAGGGAGGCATTGCGCCTCCCTTTTTTATTATCCATCACAAGCAACACAGTCTTCCATAGCTTTACTTGCTATGTCTCCACGTAATACAGACTCTGTTCTCATATAGTATAAAGTTTTAATTCCTTTTTTCCAAGCATCTAAATGTACTTTGTTGATCCACTTAGGACTTGCTTCAGCTGGAAAAGCTAGATTTAAACTAACAGACTGATCTATGTATTGCTGTCTTATACCTGCTTGCCTTACTAATTCTAATTGATTTATTTCTTTAAACGTTTTGAATACTTCTTTGGTATCTTCGTCTAAACCTTCTATATCTTGAACCGAACCACCATCGGTTAATATCTTGTCCCATATTTCTTTTGTATTTAATTTAAGTTTATTTAATACCTTTACTAGTGTAGGGTTTTTTCTTATAAATGTTCCTTTAGCTGATTGCTCTGTGAAAACGTTTGCAGCCCAAGGTTCTATTCCTGGCGAAACATTTCCGCTAAGCTTTGAATTGCTAACAGTGGGAGCAATAGCACGAAGGTGAGTATTGCGCATACCAGTACCAACACACCACAAAGGCTCGCCAAACTCTTCAGCAAGAGCCATACTAGCACGTTCGCTTTCGATTTTAATTTGACTAAAAATTCTTCTTGTTTCATATTGTGATAACAGACCTTCAAATGGTAAACCTTTTTCTTGTAGATACGTATGCCAGCCAAGTACACCAAGACCTAACGCTCTACCTTTTTCGGCAAACCTTACAGAGTTTTCAAAACCTTTCCTGTATTTAGCTCTTTGTATAAACTCTTCAAGCACTCCATCAAGAAACCATATTGAGTCATATATTATATTAGTATTTTTCCACTCTTCATATTTAGCTAGGTTTAAGCTAGACAAACAACAAACAAAACTATGGTTCTCATCCGTATGTAATACTATTTCACTACATATATTTGTCATGTGAACTTTTAATGCATTGTCCTTGTAAGCTGGTGGGTTTTGCTTATTTGTATTTCCTTTAAATAAAATATAAGGTTCACCAGTAGCCTTTCGTTTCTGTAAGAGTTTGCTCCACTTTTTTCTAGCGTCCTGATCTCCTGAGCTAAGCTTTCGCATAAACTTATCACCGACGACTGCGCATTGATGTAGGTTAAGTGACTGTCTATTGACATCTCCTTTGGGTTCTCTAATCTCGAGCCATTCTTCAAAATCGTCATGTTCAATGTTGATATTAACTGATGCCGCTCCTCTTCGGACAGAGCCTTGATTAGTGGCAAGTATAGTTGAATCATATATTTTACAAAACGGTACAACTCCGTCGCTTGTTCCATTACCTGTAATTTTAGCACCGGCGGGTCTTATTTGATTTATACCGATACCTACTCCACCGCCGTGTTTAGCGAGTAGCATCATCTCTAAGTTTTTCTGACCTATGTCAATAATTGAGTCAGCGACGTCAATACCAAAACAGCTAATAGGCAAACCCCTATCAGTACCAGTGTTACTAAGAACAGGTGACGCAAGACAGAGCCATCCATTCCATATATATTCAAAAAATACGTCTGCCATTTCTGGCTTTTGGATTCTTTTCGCAACTGTTTTCGCAACTCTTTTATACGCTTCTTTAGGTGTTTCTCCATTATATAAATATCCTCCTCCTATTGTTTTTTTATAGACTTCGTTGTTGCCCCATTTAGGATAATCAATACCCTGCCTCCATTCATTATTCCACATCTAAGTCTAATTTTTTCTCGTTAATACCTGCTGCTGCTGCGTGCTTTCGTTCTTCTACGTGTTTAAGTTCTTCTACAACTTTATCCCATTCTTCCTTACCTATATGTAATTGAAAAGCGGTTAAAGTTCCTTGAGCTAAACTAGCAGTTTCTTTTACTTCTTCAAGTAAGTGTTTTACTACACGGGTTAATGCTTCAACTTTTAATTTTAATTTATTCTGTGCCATTATTTATTTTAAAAAATGATTAATCCAAGCTACTAAACCATTTAGGTTTAATGCTACTAAGTTCCATTGCTTACGTGACGATACCTGTATGATCACGCATATAAAACCTATTATAAATAATATAGGTTCTAACGTCCATTGTCCTGCCATAATAAAAGCCGCGCCCATGTATCCAACACGAGACGCAAACTTTTGATATGAAGTTAGCTTATTTGTATATGCTAAAAATTTAAGTATTTTTCTTTTTCTTACCATATGTCTTCAAAATCTTCTCCTTCATTTGCTTTACTATAATCTGTAGGTCTAATCGCGAAAAAATCTGTATGGGTATGTCCACCAGTAAGATGATAAAACCAATCAAGTACAGAAGCACTATCTCGATCAAAGCTAAAAAATCTTCTTTTATCCGTATAACCAAGTTCCATAAGTTTTTCATTTGTTCTTTTTCTTATAAAGTTTTTTAAATCACTTGCTTTAAGGTTTTCAATATCACCCATCTCAAACATTTTATCTATATATTTTTCTTCAAGATCTACCATAATTTTAGCCGCAGAGTATACGTCTTCTTTGCAATCATCTTTTAGCTTAGGTATCTCTTCACACATGTGTCTAAACAATTGACAACCCATTTTACTGTGTAATGATTCATCTCTTACTGACCATTTCATTTGTTGTCCTACTCCTTTTAAAAGGTTACGCAACTGAAAAGAATACAAAACAGCAAATGCAGAGTACAAGCTAACGCCTTCTGCAAACGCTGAAAATATAGCTAAGCTACGACCAATGCCGACAGGATCATTACCTTCATAAGCAACTAAATTATCAAAACGTTCTGAAGTTGCGGGCTCGTGAAGAAAAGCTTCAAAGTCTTCTAATCCTAACGTTTCATTTAAATAGCTATAAGCTACAGCGTGTATAGTTTCTTGTGACCCAAACATCATAGCCATTTGTTGTATCTCGTGTTTTGGAAACCAAGCTACAACTTTTTGTGTCCAATAATCTGACACAGCACACTCAGTCTGAGCAAATCCTAGTAAAATGTTTCCTACTAAGTTTTTCTCCTCTGGTGTCAATTTTTCGTTCCAGTCCTTAACATCACCTGACATAGGTATTTCTGTGTGTAACCAAAACGCCTGAGCTTGCTTTAACCAACCCTCTGTGTAATACTCAGGATATTCAAAAGGTTTATACGGTATACGTTCTTTAAATAAACTCATGCTAGTTGTATATTTCAAGAGCAAGGTCTATAAAAGGAACATATATCACATGTGTAGTTTGTTTGTCTTCATTGTAAGATCTTAATCCAAATAAAATACCAGGATAAAAACCTATTGACAAACTCCAATTATCTTTTACTTTTTTATAACTCATTTTTTTTATTTATTATTAATAACATTTAACTCCATATCTTGTTTGTATTTCTACTAATTCTTTGTATTTAATTTTGCCTCTTATATCCCAGCTCCACTTCCACCACTTATCTATGTTTCTTTCGGCGTATTTTCGTCTAGCTATTACTTTAGCTTGTCTAGGATCAACCTTACTGTTTCGTCGCATTCTTTTTGATTTTGTGGTTTATATAATGTAAAAGGCTCTAATCTTTTATCTGCCATTATTTTTTTAAACATTTTCCATCTAAGTGGAAATGATTCATTTGCTCTACCCTTAGTTTCAATAATAAAGTTCTTGCCTATAAAGTCAGGTGTATATTTTATGTTGTGTATTTTTTTATTACCTCTGTTTTTATAATCTCCTTTACCATTACCACATCGTTCGTAGGATTCAAACGGAAAATTAAATCCTTCTTGTAGCTCAAATGTTTCTCCTTCATACAAAGCTTTAATCTTTGCTTTTTTTAAAGCCATGTACATATAACGCTCAAGGCCAGACGCAAAGTTGATACCATCATATAATATCTTCTTTGACTGTACTGGACCTCTTTTGCGTTTATAAGACTTCTTCCTCATTTACTTCAATATCATAATGTAAACCGTCATTTCCGTTTTGGCCTATTATATTCATACGATTAAGCATTGCTTCTTCTATTTCATCAGTTAAACAACGCTTAGCTGCTTCGATGTATAATAACGCGTCCATTAGTTCTTCTTGTACATCAACTAGAAAACGATTAAGATCTTTTTTCTCACCCTCAATCTCTTCCATCATTGTAGCTCCATATTTCTTTTGACCTATTAAACTACGTTCGTCCATCTTCCTTAGTACAGCTTGTACTATCTTATCTTCAGTTCTAATTTTCATCTTTCACAAATGTTCCGTTAATCATTT
>MDSV01162592.1_pt1 | contig 36332 bp, 26 predicted proteins | sample 810851 | NCBI WGS metagenome assembly MDSV01 (sample SAMN05326640, study PRJNA326480) | marine metagenome | isolation source: seawater | place: Atlantic Ocean: North East | collected 2012 | reverse complement strand
TATTTAGTGAGGCTGTTGGGATGGCCCAAGCCATGTTAGATTCTATGGATATAGGAGCTACTATTTTAGGAGGGGAGACATTTTATGGGATGGGATCTGGCGAGGATGATTATAAAGATGAGGATGATTATAAAGATGAGGATGATGATAAGGATGAGGAAAGGTTATTTTTTGGGGATATGAATAGGGGTCCTTCGTTAGTGATGAGTGATCATGACGGAGATGGAACAGATCCGGGTTCAGGCCAAGGCAACGTATCATTAGATGGGAGTTCCTATTTGTGGAATATATATGCATATGAATCTACTTTAGACTCTGTAATCGCTATGGAAATAGGCACTGAGGGAGTAATGAAATATTATCTTATGGGAGAAGAGGATATGGAAGGAGGAGTTGATTTTTCAATTATGAAACCACTTCCTGAAAATTTCATTGATAGTGACCAAGTATTTACAATGTTAGTTGATTATGGAGTTTCTAATATGGAGAGTTTAGCATCTATGCTGATTAGTGAAATTCCTGAAAATTTACAAGTCGACGTTTCAATGGGCGTTAAAATCATGCATGATTATTGGAATTTACCTATTGATATTTCACCTGATTTAATACCGGTAACATGGAATATGTTTGCACATGCTGTTGCATTTGATTCTATGGGAACTGTGATGATGCAAGATTCATTATCAGCATTTATGAATGCAGAAAATGGCCAACTCATTTACTCAAATAAAGCATTAACAAGCCTTGAAGAAGAGAGTTTGATACCTGAGAAAACTGTATTGAATCAAAACTATCCTAATCCATTTAATCCATCAACTAAAATTACCTTTGAACTTAGTATCCCGCAATATGTCCAGCTGGATGTTTACAATACATTAGGTCAAAAGGTATTAACTTTGGTTAATGATAAGATGGAATCAGGTTATCATTCAATCAATTTAGATGCAACTCGTTTAGCCTCAGGGGTTTATTTATATAGACTAATTGCAGGTAACACTGTATTCACAAAAAAAATGACACTCATAAAATAGGTTAGATTTCGCTGTAAGTACACATATATTGGCAATTTATTCAGTTGTAATCTTGTTATTTGAATAAATCAAATTCTTTTTGCAATGCTTTAATGAATGTTACTATGATTGTAAAATACAGTACAATACTTTTATTTATATTTCTATTTTTTGTTGCTTGTAAAAACCCGATTTCCTCTGAAAATGAAAGCATTATAGATTTTCCAGATGCTACCAATATAATTTTAGAGATGGGTTCTGGAATAAATCTTGGTAATGTCTTTGATTTAGGGGCTCATAATTTTGATTTTTATGAGTTAGCTACCATAATCACTATTTATGAAAAAGTAGGCTTCAAACATATTCGTATTCCTACTACTTGGATGGATGAAGTAAATGGGAGTACTTTAGCTGATGATAATGGAAATGTAGATTTTGAGCACCCTAGGTTTAAAGTTCTAAAGCAAGTAATTGATTTTGCAATTCAACGTGAATTATATGTTGTATTGAACACTCATCATGAACGGAGTTTTAAAGCTAACTATGATGGAAGTGATTATTATAATTCAAAATTGAGAACCCTATGGTATGATATAGCCGAATATTTCAAAGATTATAATCACTTTTTAATCTTTGAAATATTAAATGAACCTGAAGGAGCTTTTGGACATTGGGGCACTGAAATCTCTCCCGTCAGCGATCAAGCTTTGTTCTTCACCCGAGAAGTCATGCGGCTTGGTGTAGAGGCTATCCGAGCTACGGGCGGGAATAATCTGAAGCGTACGGTCATGATCGCTACCAATGCTTATGGGAATCATAATCAATTATTCTCTGTCTATCCAACACCCTCCCAACTGCCAGGAAAAGGTCAGGACAACTATTTAGCTATTCAAGTGCATTCCTACGACCCTTGGGAATTTTGTGGCGAAACTGGGGACAATAGTGCCTATCCAGGTGACCAAATAACCGCTAATAATATGAGAGCTGTTGCAGCACATGGTCGCAAATTAGGAGTTCCTATTAATTATGGAGAGTTTGGAGTCGGTAGAGACGACAATCAGCTGCAGCGAAACACTGATTTAGTTCGTAATTATTATCGAACTGTGGTTCAGACTGCTGTAGAGGAGGGGATGTCCAGCTCAGTATGGGAAGATCGAGGTTGGTTTGGCCTAATTGAAGGATCGGTTGAAAGTGGTTTTACTTATAAATATAACATTGTGCCTTATATGTTGTTAGAAGAATGAGAGTGCTTCTGGTTTGTGAGTTACCTTTTCAATAGGTGATGGTGTAAATCCAAAACTAAGAGAATCCCTTCTAAGCAGTAATAAATATTAAGTATACCTTACTGAATTCAACCTATGTGCGGCTTGAAGTATTAATTAGCTTATGTCAAAAAGTGCTTGGGCTTGTAAACAGCCAACAGTTAGTGGGATATCATGTATTCATTTTCATGCAAGTCAACTTTTCTAAGGGGTTTATCTAAATAAAATAATTACTCTTAGCTTTTCTCAAATCTATAAGGTTTTTCTTATCCATTAACACTTAGTTTAAGATCTTAAAGAGATGTTTTGAGTTGACAATGCTACAAAGTTTATGTACATATATTTCCAGCAAAACTAAGTTAAGTAGATTTTTATGGAGTACAGTCGATATAGTGATGGTTTTTTCGCCATTGATGGAATAAATGGGTTTTTACCCTATCGCCCACCCTTGAAAAGACTACCTAAACGATATACTGAACTGCAGCATATACTTGATATTATGCCCATTGTAAAAGAAGATGGTTTACCAGGACTATTGGCAAAGGATGGAGCCATTAAAAATGCTGTTGAAGGATTATTTGATTTTTCTGATCAGGTACGTTTGGAGACGGATCCATTTATTATTCAGGCGTTATTTAGGGGCTATGCATTTTTGAGTTCTGCATACACTCTTGAACCGGCACATATGACATTTAAAGCAACGGGGAATTATGGTAAGGCTAATCGTTTTTTACCGGAACAATTAGCCAAACCATTCTGCATAGTGGCTGAAAAATTAGAAGTATATCCCTGGTTAGACTATCATTATGCATATTCATTAGGTAATTTTGTTAAAAAAAAGCCCAATGGCGGATTGGAATGGGAAAATCTCGAAATGGCGGTGAAGTTTTCTGGAATGGACGATGAACGTGGATTTATTATGCTTCATGTAGATATAAACGAACATTCCCCAGATTTACTTAAGGGAATATTTGAATCGTTAGAATTAACTACCCCCCCCAAAAAAAATCTAAATGATGATCTTTTACTCTCAAAATTAGTCCTTACTTATGATGCGATGAAACGTATCAATACACGTCGTAAAGTTATGTGGAGGGCTTCAAGATGGAAACATTATAATGACTTTAGAGTATTCATTATGGGGATTAAAGGAAACGAAGAGTTGTTTGATGAGGGGGTCATTTATGAAGGGGTAGATGAAACGCCTAGACAGTATAGGGGTCAAACTGGCGCACAAGATAATGTTATACCCACAATGGATATATTTACTGGGGTTATAAATCATTATCCAAGTAATGACTTAACTCATTATCTGTTGGATTTACGAACCTATCGTCCTATTTGTGTCCAACATTTTTTCCAAGACTTACAAGAGGATATCAAAAAATTACATCCTGAAGGGTTAATTGGATTTCTGAATGAGCGTAAATATTTCAAGAGCATGGATTGTGTACTTGGGTTGCTTGAGGAGATTTACTTATTCAGAAATGGACATTGGCAATTTGTACAAAAGTACATAATGAGTAATACTAAGTATGCGAAAGCAACGGGTGGCACACCTATAATTTCGTGGATTCCCAATCAAATCAAAGCTGTATTTTCAGCTATGGACAAAGTCATAGATTTGATGCCAACAACATATAACCATGAGTTGTTTAATAAATTGATTAGAGATCTACCTGCCAAGAAGCAATTGCTTGAAAAACAGCTTAGCATGTTAAATGATCCAAATTATTCTGCTGATGAAGTTTACAAACTAAATGAGGAGTATAAATTAGAAGATGATAATAAGTAACAGCCTCATGTTAATTAATGAAATAAAGTTTACAGCATGAAGTCAAAATATATTATTTCTTATTTTAATTATGATAAAGTTGGTTACCTCACTGATTACAGCATTTCAAAACAGAAAAAAACTGTCTACCCCAATAAATATATAGATAGTTTAGCAAACTCTTAGATGGATTATGGAGTATAATTTTAAGATAAATTATCAATGTTTAATCAATACCATAAAATGGTAAATTGGTTTTTGAGAGGCTTATTTATTTTTATGCTTGGTGCGTGTTCAAGGGCTGAAACACCCGTGCAAAAACAGTTAGCTGATAAACAACCTGATATTAAAAGCCAGTCACCTGTTGTGTTAGTACTAGGAATTGCCCAAGATGCGGGGTATCCTCAAGCCAATTGTGAAAAAGAGCAGTGCAAAAAGTATTGGCAAGGCGAAGAGCATGCACGATATGTAAGTTCAATTGCACTAGTAGATCCCTTAAGCCAGTCAGCTTGGTTATTTGATGCAACACCTGATTTCAAGCATCAGCTCAAAATGTTGAAAATACAGTACCCAGAATCCACACTTAGAGGAATTTTTTTAACCCATGCCCATATTGGACATTACACAGGACTTATGCAATTAGGGCATGAGGTTATGGGTGCCTCAGATGTACCCGTTTATGCTATGCCTAAAATGACTACTTTTTTACAAACCAATGGCCCTTGGAGTCAGCTGGTTCACTATGGTAATATTTCATTACAGCCGTTACATGCTGATCAGGCTATTAACTTGACACCTGAGATTAGTGTCACCCCTTTCGTTGTACCTCATCGAGATGAATATTCCGAAACGGTGGGCTACAAGATACAATCTAGCGATTCCTCATTGCTATACATTCCAGACATAAATAAATGGGAAGTGTGGAATCGATCAATTGAAAACGAGATAAGAAAGGTACATTTTGCATTACTAGATGGTACATTTTACGATGCAAATGAACTTCCAGGACGTAATATGACAGAAATACCTCATCCTTTTATACAAGAGAGTTTAGACAGATTTAGCTCACTTCCACTTTCCGAAAAGAAAAAGATTATGTTTATTCATTTTAACCACACAAATCCGTTAATTCTTGACAGTCCTGAACGCGAATATGTCGAGAAATTAGGATACAGAGTAGCGAAAGAAGGTGACAAAATTAAATTGTAATATCTTTCAAGATTATGGTGCAATGATTAATTTAACTTTCTTTGACCCAGAAAAGCTATCTAATTGAATATTTATATTATTCTTTTGGCATTCGGAATTGTATAATCAATGAGGATATAATAGTAAGAGCACCTACGGCAAGTATTGCAACCGTTATGCCAAAAATATCTGCTAAAGCTCCTGAAAGAATAGCCCCAAATACATACCCAAGATCACGCCAGAGACGAAATGTCCCAATACTTTCGCCACGTTCGAGGGGAGAGGTGGTGCTTGCTATGGTGGTAAGAAAAGTGGGATAGACGAGCGCTGTCCCCGCACCTAATACCGCAGCCAATGCCGCGAGTTCATAAATTCCAGTGAGTAACGGCATGGTTAAAATGGCCAAACCTTGAACGAACATACCCCAGAAAAGCATCTTTTTTTTGGAATAATGATCAGCCATTTTTCCAGTAAAAAGTTGTCCAAACCCCCAAAAGCTTGGGTATATAGCCGCTAGTAAACCGACTATTTGCATGGGATAATTGAGCCCAAGTAGTAACATAGGGAATAGCCCCCAGATCATCCCGTCGTTTAGGTTATTTATAAGTCCAGCTTGGGTTACTGAGCTAAGTGTACTATGACGGAAGGAGGTCTGGATGAAAATATTTCCCAGTGACTGGCTGTGATCTATTTGTTGTTCGTACTCGACAAATGAGTTGGTATCTTTAACCCAAATCGAAGTAGTCAGTAAACCGGCCAGTACTAAGCCAATCCCTAAATAGAATGGATAAGGTGTTACCCCGAACTCACTGGCAATGAACCCAGTTAAAAAAGCCATTAAACCTACAGAAAAATATCCTGAAAATTCGTTGAGACCCATTGCTAATCCTCGATCTTTCTGGCCCACTAGGTCTATTTTCATTATAATGGTCGCGCTCCAAGCTAATCCTTGATTTAAACCCAAAAGAATGTTGCTAAAAATGACCCAGTTCCATGAAGGAGCATAGATAAGAAGAAAGGGAATGGGTAAGGCAATGAACCATCCCGCGAGTAAAAGTCGTTTTCGTCCCCATTGATTAATTAGTCGGCCGGTCAAGTAATTTGCAAAAGCTTTACTAAAACCAAAGGCAGTTATGAAACTTAGAATAGCAGTATTTGATTGTATGCTAAATTCTTGCTCTGCAAATTCGGGGAAGATACTACGTTCAAGCCCCACCATTCCCCCCACAAAAGCGTTGACAAGCACCAAAAGCGAAAATTGTTGCCAATTCTGGCGCAGGCCTTGCTTCAGCTGCAATTTAGGCGCATGATTATAGTTCACTACCAATCACAATACATTTTGGTGTTTATTACAATTACTAACTAAGGTACTATGGCTAGCTTAAATAAAATTAGGAAATTTCAGCTCATTACTGATTTCTGTATGAAAAATAGCAGTAGTCGAGCTAGCATTGGGTGGAATTAACCAACTCCAATCACCCGTTACCTGTCTACCAGCCTGATTCTCTTGACCCATGAATTTCATGAATTGTTCCACAGCGCTTTGCCGATCTACAATAGTGGCATTGGCTTTTTTAAATGAATAATAAACAGCCTCACTAAGTACTATTAGAGCTTTTTCTTTCCAAAATGGGCTTGTCAAATCTAAGTCTAGTTGCTTGGCAATATCCGGTAGCATATTATATCGATTTTCATCGCCAAAATTACGTATAGCTATTTCATCGAGCATGTACCAGCCATTAAATGGTGCTGCTGGATATACAATACCCCCTATATTTAAGCTCATGAACGAGATTATGGGCAGCTTGTACCATTTCAAGCCTAGATCTGCGAACCATGGATACTTGGAATGGGCAATGTATACTTCGGAGACCTGATTGCGTGGAATTTCAAGCCATTGCTCAGGTCCATTGTTCATCGAATAAACTACGGGAAGCAGATCAAAATGGGAACCTTCACCTTTCCATCCAAGTGATTCGCAATGCTTAGTAAATGCTATATTTTTGGGATCTCCAATTACTTGACTATCCTTCTCATAGCCCGCATACATTAATAACGTATAATTCTTAATGCGAAATCGGCTGCCTTGACTAGAGTCAGATGGAGCAAAGATGGTAATTGTACTTCTAATTGTGGTTCGGGTTTCTGCGGTTTGAATGTGTTGGATAAGTGCCTCTTTAAAATCCGAAGCGGTTGAAATGCTACGTTTATCCAAGGTTTTCAAGGTTTTCCAAAATAATCTACCCACGCAGCGATTGGAATTACGCCATGCTAATTTACCCCCATATTCAAGTTCATCTAATGTATGGGTATAGCTGCCCGTTTCTTGAATCTGCTGTTTTATTTCTGTCCAACGATCTTCAAACCCAGATTGCTCGGTTTCTTGATAGTATTGGAGAATAAATGCTTTTGCCTCGGAACGTAAAGAGTCTCTTTTTTTCATTAGATGTGGATTAATCATATGACAAACAACTCAATAAAAATTACCGAACCTGTCTAATGAGTAAAATGAATAGTAATTAAATATACTAAATTATCACCTAATTATAGAGATGTAGGCTCACCATTTATTAACAGGGAAATTGTGCAAAGAGTGCATCGAATAATGCCTTTCAGGTGAAAATGAGAGGTTTTTATATTACGATTATCTAATCTCTGAATAACCCTTATAGTCCTTTTTAGGGTCTAGAAAAGACTATTAGGTAGTTTTCTAGTTGCCTTCTTTATTTAACACCCGATCTTTTTTAAAATATCTTCTGCTAATTCAAACATATCCTTCTCTACCGAATAAAATGCGGACCGTTCGTCTACAGAAAAGGTCATCCCAATTCCATTGGTAATAAAACTAAGCCTAACTCCACGTTCTGGATCGAAATAAGCAGAACTTACTAGCCCATAAGCCAGTCCGGAATGCCCAAACATTGCAAGAGATTTTTCCAACATTACATCCAACGCTGGCTCACCAGTCAGTATATGTATTCCTAGTCCCCATGCTCGGAAAAGCCCGCCGTATGTATCACCTAGTTGGGCATCGGCGTGCCATTCGATCTCCGTCATTTGTGCAATAGTTTCTGCTTTTAACCAACCCTCAGGTATATTTTGATGGCTTAGGGCACTCTGCATATATCCTAACAGAGTCATGAGATCTCGCGCGGAGATACGTAGTCCTCCCTGGGGTCCGTATGGAATTGCATTAATCCCAATGAGCACATCTCCTCGGTTTCGTGGGTATCTTGGGTCATCTTGCTGTCCCGCTTGCTGCTCTTCTTGACTAGGTCGCTGGTCAGCTTGCGCCGTCCATTGGTTATCAGGCTTTCTGTAAAGGGTAGCGGGGAATTCTTCATAGGAGCGTGTATAGCTACTGAAGCCGGCTTTAAGGCCAATTGGGTCAAATATTTCTCGCTTAATGTATACGTCAAAAGCATCTCTAGAAACCTGTTCAATTAGAGTTCCTAATATTCCAAATCCTAGGTTGGAGTATTGAAACCAATTACCAGGAGCTTGTTCCATAAAGAGTTCCTCGGAATAGTATTTCCCAGTAGATTGCAATAACTCATAGAGGGCTGGGGTTACTTCGGAAGTGTAACTAAGGCTTAGAAATTTGTTATAAGCAGTACCATCGCGAATAGAGCTTTGATGACTTAGTAGATGCCTAGTTGTAATGGGGATATCTGGATAGTTTGGATTTTCAATTTTAAAGTAAAGATAGTGATTGACTGGAGTGTCTAAATCTAACATATTTCTTTCTACCAGTTTTAGCACACCCAATGCAGTAATCAATTTAGAAATACTAGCAATACGGAAAGGTGTATCAGGTGTGATGGTACTTTTAGTTTTAAAATCTGAAAAACCAACTGTAAAAAATTCTGGTTCTTGGTCTTTGCATGAAAAACTTAAAATACCTCCCATCATGTCATAACGAAGTTGGATTTGATAAAAAGAATCGAGAGTTTCCGCTCTGTTCGTATCCCTTTGTGCAATTATGGAGGAGGGTGTAAAAAGAGATAAATTAAGCGCTAAAAATAACTCAAATGAAACTATTTTTGTAATGATTGAAGTCATAAATTTGTAATTATATCTTTAGTCACAGATTGTAATTACACTTATCCTTAACGTAGTATTTATCGAGAATTTACATATTTGAGTTTTTATTGATTTTACAATCACTTTAAAAACAAATAATATTAGATTAATAGTCTAATTTTTTCTCCCAATAGCCTACATCTAGCCATTTTTTTAATTTAAACCCAGTTTCCTTGAAATGGCCCACTTTTTCGAACCCCATCGATTCATGAAACTTAATGCTAGACTCATTAGGAATAGTAATTCCAGCTAGTACTGTATGAATACCTTCTTTTTGTAGGATCTTTAGTAACTTTGTATAAAGTTGTTTTCCCCACCCATTACGTTGATTATCGGGGGCTATATAAACACTAATTTCTTTTGTAAACCGATAGGCTGATCTGTTTTTCCAAGAATTAGCAAATGCAAATCCAACTATTTTGTTATCTAGATCAACAACCATCCAATGATGTTCAGGTAAATGATTTTGGATACGATTCCTCATTTCCTCCTTGTTGATTGGAGTTTCTTCAAAAGTAATTGTTGTGTTTATGACATAGTAGTTGTAAAGATTCGCAAGAGCAGAGGCATCTTTAAGTTGTACAGGGCGTATCATAGTTTCAAACAAGTTCTATCTTCCAATAAGTATAAGTTCTTGTTGAGGTAGAATTAAATATTCTGCACCATTCTGTGTAATTACAGCCATTTCTTCCACACTAATGGTTTTTGTTCCACCTTGCTCAAGTGTCCAAGCATGGAAGCCGTCAAACGCAAATACCATTCCTGTTTTTAGGCGAAGTTGGGCAGCGGGCCGTTGACCAGGAGTATGAGAACCTCCTAGGTTAGGCCCAGCGTCATGAGCTACATACCCTACTGGATGTCCAGTACTCCACATGACATACTCACTTTCGTTTTGTTTCATGAGAGCTCGTTGGGCAGCATCTACATCCTCGCCACGTACACCAGGCTTCATCGCTTGAAATGCAGCAAAACCACCATCTCTAGCTGACTCCCAATAGCGTTGAATATGATCTGGAGCTTGGTTTTGATCTGGACCAAGCACATAGGCAAAACGTTGAATATCACTGACCCATCGGTCATAGAGTTTAATTCCAAAATCGGTTTGGATGACATCTCCAGGCATTATTACTTTATCGGTGGCATGTGAATGACCACGATCCGGTCCAGAGTTTACATTCGGATTTTGTGAAGGACTCCATGCCTCCCCTACACCATATGCCTCCATCTTGGCGTCTAAAAAAGCGGCCACTTCTGCATCCGTAGTTTCTCCAGGTACGATGGTCGCATAGGCCTCTATTTGCCAAGCTGCTGTTAGCTCAGCTGCTTTACGCATAATCTCAATTTCTTGGGGTAGTTTTATGCTTAGCCATTCGTAAATAAGGTCTTCAGAGGATACCAATGCCGCTCGGCTCTTCGGATCCAAGGCCGTAGTCAAAGCCTGATACTGAGAGTGTGATAAACCATCTGCAAGTTTGTTTTGGCTGGAAGTATTTATTGCAATTCTACCAAGTGATAAATTTCCAATAAATTTTGCAGCATCTTCAATGGCTGAAGCTCCACGATCAACGGGAATGACTCGTTCATGTATATCAAGCTCGTCTAAGGCTGTAGCTTCACCTACAGGTGAAAAGACGATGGAATGGAAGTCCTCTGAAGCCGAGTAAAACAAAAAGACAGCGGTACCTCCCGCATTTTCACCGCCGATGTGATCAGCCATGGGATCATTATCATTTTCACGGCAAATAACCAACCATGCATCCAAGCCAGTTGTTTCCATAGCCGCTGGAAGTAGTTGTTTAATTCGTTCTTTGCGTATTTCAGGCCATGGATTTTCACCCCAATCAATTGTGGTAGTCTCTTTGTTGAATGATTCTTGATTTTGAGGCAAACAAGCCAAAATGGGTATAATGAGAAATAGATAGATGAAGCGCATAAAACAACTTATTTAAGCATTAATTATGAGTACCAAATTCAAATGCAATTGGTAGATTTAGTAAACCTTTACAATCCAATGAACCTATGTAACGCGGTATAACCGTGTAATACTAATTACGGTAATTCGGCTTTTTTTGCAAGTCAGGTAATTTGTTAAAAGCTAGTAAAAGTCTTTTTATTAATCATCGATATGGTTTTCTTTTAAATAATCATATCATGAAATTAAATAACTCTATAGCCCGTAATTATGAAATGTTTTAGTGCAACCATCGTTTTTTTGATATTTACTATAGGTTTATCCTTTTTGGCTTTTGCTCAAGATAAACTCACTTTTGAAGATGTCATGAAGTTTGAGGACATTACCCAGTCTTCCATTTCTGATCAGGGAAACTGGCTCATGTATACAGTTGCACCAGATAGGGGAGATGCTCGTGTAGTGGTTCAATCAGCTTCAGGGACATTAAAATATGAGGTCATGATGGCTTCCTCTCCAACTATGTCTACCGATGAAGCATGGGTTGCGGTTAGGACCCAAGCCTCACTATCTCGACGGCTTAACGATCAACGAAATGCTCCAAAAAATGGTATGGCGATTTTGTCCACTGAAGATGGGTCGGTAGAACGCATCGATAGTGTGGCTCGTTTTCAATTTTCGAACAACGGACAGTGGTTGGCATATCAAAGGTTAACCTCCCCAGAGGTGGAAGAGTTAAAGTCAAAGAACAAGCGCCTGGGAACGGCTCTACATCTCCGAAATATGGCTACTCAAGAGGAGATGTCCTTCGAGTTTGTGAGTGAATTTGCCTTCGATTCGCTGTCCTCTTTTGTTGCTTTTGCGGTGGTAGATACCTCAGATACTGAGAATGGTTTGTTTATAGTGAATTTGGATGCTAAAGAACAATGGGAGTTAGAGCGAACCCAGTCTGGCCTGTTTGCCAATCTAACTTGGGCTCCAAAAACATCTGATTTAGCATACACTGCTGCGAGCTATAATCAAGATTACTTACGCTCGGACGCCCATTTAAAATTGTGGGATTCGAGCCGGAATACTGTGAGTACGTTGGTTGCACCCAATGAAGTAGAGCAAGAATATGCGCTTCGATCCCGCAATCAGTTGGTATTTACGCATGATGGTGATCGCCTATTTTTTGGTCTTCGTGACCGGGCTATGGTAGAATTGGAAATGCCCGATATGGCTGCAAAAGAAGGAAATAAGAATACCAACACAGCTGAAGGTACCGATAATAACGGGCAATTGTACGATGTAGACTCGATAATCTCTGGCAGAGGCCTGGATATTTGGCATGGAGATGATCCTCTCATTAAAACTCAAGAAATTGTGACTTGGAACCGAAGAAAAAATCATTTGTACACCTCAGTAGTGCACCTCATCCGCAAAACTAAATGGGTGCAACTGGCTAACAAAACTATTCCCGATTTACGCATAGCCCATAATTCTGAGCATATGTTGGGCTATAACAACCAACCCTATCAGCAAGAGATTACCTGGGACGGTAGTTATAGTGATTGGTATCTGGTTGATGTGAACTCGGGCGAACGAAAAAGCTTACTCACTCGCTATGGCTCATGGCCGGCACTCTCCCCGTCGGGTCAGCAAGTAGTTTGGTACGCAGACAAGCACTGGCACTTACATACGGTAGCAACGAACAAAACGCAGAATCTTACGGAGGCTTTGGATGTGCCATTTTATAACGAAGATCATGACTACCCATCAGATGTACCCGGTTATGGGGTAGTGGGGTGGACAAAAGGGGATGAACAGGTGTTGATATATGATAAATTCGATGTTTGGAGCTTTGCAACCCGTGACGGTCAGCCAATCAATATAACAGGAGGGCAGGGCCGCGCTGAAAACCGAATTTTCAGGGTGATAGATGCCGACCGGTCTGGTAATCCAGTGGGTAATAATGGGGAGTTACTCCTTTCATCGTATCATGATTTACGTAAGAATTTTGGTTTTTATTCTACTGATTTGGAAGATACTAAGGTGACTCCACTGCTCGAGGAAGACAAGAAATTTACCTTTGTAGCTAAGGCTTCTGACTCGGATGCTATTTTATACAAGCGCGAGGCCTATGATGAGTTCCCCAATCTCTGGGTGGCAAAGGATGCGTCCTTTGAAACTGTACAGCAGCACACTCAGCTTCATATGGATTTGAAAGAACGTTGGAATTGGGGGTCGGCCGAATTGGTAGACTGGTTAAGTACGGATGGCACTTTTATACAAGGTGTGGTGATTAAGCCTGATAATTACGATCCGAATAAGCGCTACCCAATCATGACCTACTACTACCGCTTTTTCACGAATAGGTTACATGATTTTAATGAACCCAAGACCAATCATCGCCCCGTATTTGCGCAGTACGTGAGTGATGACTATGTGGTTTTCTTGCCCGATATACGTTTTGAGATAGGTCGCCCAGGCTTTGCAGCCACTAAGAGTGTGGTACCTGGAATTCAAAAGTTAGTGGAGTTGGGTGTTGCTGATCCAGATAAATTGGGGCTTCATGGGCATTCTTGGAGTGGTTACCAGACGGCTTTTATCGTTACTCAAACCGATATTTTTGACGCTGCCATATCTGGTGCACCGGTAAGTAATATGACCAGTGCCTATGGCGGAATTCGTTGGGCTTCTGGTATGGCACGTAGTTTTCAGTATGAGAAAACGCAGTCGCGAATTGGAAAGACACTAATGGAAGCACCATTAGTCTATCTCGAAAATTCACCGCTATTTTATGCTGATAAAATAAATACCCCCATGCTTATTCAGCATGGGGACGATGACGGGGCGGTGCCTTGGTATCAGAGCATTGAAATGTATATTGCTATGCGGCGCTACAACAAAGATGTGATTTTCTTGCAATATCATGGCGAGCCGCATCATCTTCAGCGTTTCGAAAATAAACTGGATTATGCTATACGCATGAAAGAATACTTCGACCATTACCTAAAAGGTGAGGGAGAACCTGAATGGATCATTAGTGGTGAAGCATATCAAGGAAGGTAGGAGACGCAAGCCCTGCTATAATTGAATCACTAGCATGAGCATCAGTAAAATGTTGGGTATCGTAACTTTGTCAATACCGGGTTGGTAGAAGCACTAGTGATAATAAATAAGTTGTCATATTCATCTTCGTTAATCTTTGCTACTTCATAGCCGAGAATCAAGCTTGTTAAAGTAGGGGTAGTATTACTGTGTCCAGAAACCAGTATCACCCCTGTTGTTTCTTTTAACATTTCGGCAAATCCTGATAAATCTCGTGCATCATAGGGGTTTACTGGTAATTCCAATGAGTCCGCTAAGGGTTGGACGGTTTGCATGGTACGCTTATAAGAAGTAGAATAAATAGCAGTTATTTCTAGGTCTTTTAGCATATGGAATAGGGTATTGGACCGTTCGAAACCTATTGGTGATAGATCAGGGTCACGACTGGAATCCAATTTTTCGGCATGGCGAAACAGTATGATGGTAGGTTCTTGATTTTGCTCCGCTGCTTGCGTTTGCGCAAACACTGATGAAGTGTAAATGAACGTGAGAAGAAATAGAAAGGGTAGGAATTCTTTGTAGCACATATTAGTAATGTTAAATGATGAGCGGATTAAGCAGTGGGTAATTCGTGTAAATCAGGTTTATTTTGCAGCAATAACTTTAATCTCAATCTTGGCATTGAGTGGGATTCGAGCTGCTTCCAGTACCATTCTAGCTGGAAAATCTTGGGTGAAATAATCGATATATATGCTGTTGAATTCCGAGTAATTGTCTAAATCGTCCAAAAAAACATCCACACTAACCACATCCTCTAATCCATATTCTTCAGCGGATAAAATTGCTTCGATATTCTCTATTGCTTGACGGACCTGTGATTCTAGATCATCACCGGCCATTTCACCTGTTTGTGGATCCAGGCCTAATTGCCCAGATATGTAAATGGTATTATCCACTCGCACCCCTTGTGAATAGACTCCAACAGCAGCAGGCGCTTGATCGGTAACAATAATCGTTTTTTCCGTATTTGAATTGGATTGGGGCGTGCCAAGTGAGCAGGCTGTTATTAAAAATAGTGCCAGAGATAAAGAAATTAAATTATGCATCAAAAACCTCCTGCTTCATAGCGTCGGTAAATCTTGCAATTTCTTCGGTGGTAGTGTACACGTTGGGGGTAACACGTATACCGTTGAATTGATGATGTTTTATGGGTGTGACTATTATATTATGTTTTTTCCAAAGAGAACTACTTAACTCCGATGGGTCCTTTCCTTTCACCTCAACCGTTGCTATTCCACAAGCAAATAATGGATTGCGTGACGTATGTAAGGTGACTTTTGGATCGTTTATCAGCTCGTCGATCCATAAATCATTTAAATATTTTAGTCGGGCCTCTTTCCTCTCACTACCTATACCTTCATGAAAGGTGACTGCTTCTCCAATGGCGAGGTAATTTGCAGCAGGATGTGTTCCTATTTCTTCGAATTTTCGAATGTCATCATCCTGGTTTTCATGTGCTGCCATTAGGGGCCATAAATCGCCTATTTTATCTTTTTTCACGTATAAAAGCCCAGTACCATGGGGAGCAAAGAGCCATTTATGAAGACTAGTCGTGTAATAGTCGCAATCTAGGTCATCGTGAGTGAATTGAAAGTGAGCAAAGGCATGAGCTCCATCAACCAAAACAGGAATTCCTTTTTTTCGTGCCATTGCGACAACTTTCTTAACCGGAAGTATTTGCCCGGTAAGATTTACAATGTGGCACATAAGTATCATTTTGGTTTTTGGGCCAATGTTGCGTTCAAAGAGATCTACAATTTCATTTTCATCCTCAGCAGGTACCGGAAGATCAAATTGTTTGAGTATAGTCCCTTCTCTGCGCTCTCTTTGTTTGAAGGTGTTAATCATTCGTGGGTAATCATGCGTTGTGGTCAGTACCTCATCATCTGGTTGCAGATCCATACCTAATTGGCATATTTGTAAACTTTCTGAGGCATTTCTGGTAAGGGCTATTTCTTCGGAATCTACGCCCAACATACGGGCTAGCTGTTGTCGAACCCCCTCACGTCGGGGTTCTAAAATTCGCCACATATTATACACAGGAGCTTGATTGGAGAAATCCAGATGCTTTTTCATAGCCTCTTGGACAAAACCGGGAGATGGACTAACGCCTCCATTATTCAAATTAATTAAACTTCGATCCACGGTGAAAGCTTGTTGAACGCGGTACCAGAAGGATTCATTAGTCGCTAACTCTGTGGGAGAACCCGCGAACTTACTTAGCTCGTCCAAGACATGTTTTGTGTTTTGTGGATTAAAAAAAATACCTAGCGTCAAAGCTGCAGCTCCGCTACCTATTTTGCTTAGAAATTCTTTACGTGAAGACATACTAAAGGGATTAATTTGTTCTCTTATTTACCAATCAAAATGAACATATGCAAGAGTCACTCCGCCAATGAAGCTAGAAAAGGACTGAATACTAACTTGTAGTAAATTCAGATTTGGTCGCAGCTTATGTAATGAGTAGATTTTACTACGATCAATAGACTATTTTTAAACAGTTAGTTAAATCAATGGAGATATATATGAGATTATATCCTGCTGTAGGATTAATGTGTATAATTTGGGTTTTTAATTCACCAATCTCAGCCCAAGAACTGACCGGTGAAGATAAATACATTTATTTGAAGCAATTAGACCATTTTTTATCTATTCCAAATAATGGGTTATATAATGAGCATATCGAACCTAATATCGAGTGGCTTATTGAAGCGTTTCGCCAACTTGACTTTGATGCAAAACGATTGGAAACAAATGGGCAGCCGTTATTTTTCGCCCAAAAAATACGCGGTGAAGATCTACCCACTGTCCTTTTTTATATGCACTTAGATGGGCAATCTGTTGATTCATCGGCATGGAATCAACCAAGTCCATACGAACCTGTTTATAAAAGTAGAACAGAAATGGGGGATTGGCAGATCATGAGCGAAGAGGTGCCTGAGCCTCCTTATGATCAAGAGTGGCGTATTTTTGCACGTTCCGCGTCTGATGATAAGGGTCCAATTATTATGTTACTTGCTGCTCTCCAAGAACTTCAAAAAGAGAGACAGGAACTGGCTTACAACGTTAAGATAATTTTAGATTCTGAGGAAGAGCGAGGCTCGCCTCACCTGTTATCTTCGGTGCAACGATATTCGGATTTGCTTTCCTCTGATTATTTGGTGGTCTCGGACGGCCCTATGCACGATTCTGGGCTACCTACACTCACTTATGGCGTGCGGGGGATTACCCGAATGACTCTTGAAATATATGGTCCTTCTAAGTCTCAACATAGTGGCCATTTTGGGAATTATGCTCCTAATCCAGTTTTCAGAGCAGCACATTTATTAGCTTCGATGAAGGACGAGCAAGGACGTGTGGTCATTCCTGGATACTATGATGGTGTTAGTTTTGATTCATTGGCTCTTCAAGTCATGGCAGCCGTTCCTGACAATGAGGAGGCAATACAAGAAAGGGCTGGATTTAAGGAACCTGAAAAAGTTGGTATAAACTATCAGGAAGCTATGCAGTTTCCATCATTGAACGTGCGCGGTATTCGTTCGGCATGGGTTGGAAATGAAGCTAGAACAATTGTCCCTGATAAAGTTATTGTTGAAATAGATATTAGAACCGTACCAAATACCGATGGAAACCGACTAGCAGGATTGGTAAAAGAACATATAAAACAACAAGGATATACAATTTTAGATGCCGTGCCAAGTCATGAGGAAATGCTTAGTATTGAGAAGCCCATTTTTGTTGAACATACTGTATCTATGTATCCGTTTCGAACACCTTTAGACTCAGAACTAGGAGCTTGGTTAAAGGATGCTCTGGAGCAAGCACATGGTAAGGAGGTAGTTCAAATACGTATCTTAGGTGGAAGTTTACCTCTTTCCTTCTTCCTGAATGAACTTGATATACCAGCTGTACTTGCACCATTAGTCAATGCAGATAATAATCAGCACAGCCCAAATGAAAACCTTAGACTAGGTAATTTTTTTGACGGTATTCACTCCTTTCGATCTATTTTAATTAATCCAATTCCGCAATAAAATGATGAATAAGATGATTTCAAATACCAGATTCTCTTTCTTAATAACCATCCTTTTTTTGGGATGGGTGACTTGTTCTACGCCCCCAACTTTGCAGGAAAAGGCCGAACAAGTAGATACTTTAGTTACGATAACCCTTGATGAAAATGAACTCCCAGGAATTTCGGTCACTATTCTAAAAGGAGGTGAACAAGTCTATTCCAAAGGCTTTGGCTTCGCTGACTTAGAGGCCAAAAAAATGATAGATCCATCCACTACCCGGTTTCGAGTTGGAAGCGTCTCTAAAACATTTGCAGCTTCTGCGCTCATGACCTTGGTAGAAGACAACAAGGTGCACTTAGATAGTAGTGTGTATGGTTATGTTCCCAATTTCCCTGAAAAAGAATGGATAATTACACCCAGACAAGTAGCCGGTCACCTCTCAGGTATTCGTCATTATAAAGGCGATGAAATGAATATAAATCTTTTTTATCCCTCAGTAAATGAGGCTCTTTTTATCTTTGCGAAGGATACACTTCTTCATGAACCCGGTTCGAAATACCTTTACTCCACACATGCTTGGACCCTTCTTAGTGCGGTGATTGAACAAGCATCAGGGACTCCCTATTTAGATTACATGCAGCAGTACGTGTTTGATCCACTGAGCATGACTAGTACCCACCCCGAATTAAGTGACTTGGAAGAGGTTGAAAAAGTAAGCTATTATTTGCGTGATCCTGCCGGTGGACTAACCCCTGCTCCTGAGGTAGATAATAGTTGGAAATGGGCTGGAGGTGGCTTTATATCAACTACCGAGGATGTGGCTCGTTTTTTATGGCAACATGCTGAAGCATCGTATTTAACTGCTGAATCTCTCTCAGAACTAACAACTCCACAACAAACAACTAGCGGTGAATCCACCAACTATGGATTGGGTTGGTCTAACCGCAAAGATGCTCAAGGTAATCGATTAATTGGGCATACAGGTGGCTCGGTGGGTGGTACCACTTTTGCGTTTATGCAACCCAATAGCGGGGTTGTGATAGTTATGACCACGAATGTATCAAGTGCTAGTTTTGGAAACTTAGCCAATGATCTATTTACTTTGTACCAGTAAAAACTGCTTTAGTCTTAGTAGTCTATGGTTTCAGTATTAAAGGGATACAACTGATCGATGGGGCCGAACTCGTATTCTAACGCGTTAATGCGAATAGTACCAAACCAATCTCCGGGAGCATCCACTACTTGGATGGTTTTGGCGTAGCCTGTTTCGTCGAAACCGCGGCGAAAATGTACTCTCGATTTAACTACAAATACGTCAAAATCGTCAGGATTTATAGGACCAAATCGTAATGATTCTGGCCGGATAATTTGTTCATAGGTTGGGGTAATAATGAGCACATTATCGTTGCCAAAACCAATTGCCGCTACGTGGTCATAGCCCCATTGTGGTCCAAAAAATAACACCTCGCCGTCAATCTGAACCGGAGTGCCGGCTTGTTCACCCGTTATACCACCCACTTTTCTGTTAAAACGATCTCCTGCTTGGGCATTTTGTTCTTTGAGTGCTTCTAAGGCAAATTCGTCCCGAAGAGCCGCGTATAAGACCTTTCCTACCTCTTTATCGATTAATTCACTTAGTATCCATGTGGCATCTCCGGGCCGGTCTGAATAATCGCCTAGTGCAACCGGGGTTTGTTGATTGGCAATAGCTTTTTTAGTGATTTGAACGGCCTCTTTGGGCATTGGAAATTGTTGATCTACGTATTCTTCCCGCACACGCCAAATATATTCGGCCATATCGTTGGCAATCGAGTCGGCTAGTGCTTGGTCATCATTGGTAATCACATGTACGGTCGTACCAATGTCGGGTACATCGGACCAAGGAAATCCGTAAAAGACACTCACATAAACGTCTTTATTTCTAGCTTCCCAGCGTCTGGCGCGCTCCATAATGTCCATTGCTGGGGATGCTCCTGTCCATTGTAAAACAGTGGCTGTTATAACAGGCGGCTTCCTACTGGCTGATGTAGGAGTATACATCCCTTTTGAAGCCTTATACAAAAACTCAGCCGAATGCTCGCCCTGTAAAAACGCGTCATAATGAGGGAAGCGTTTGGTTACAAATGCCGCATCGGCCCAATCTAAAAACTCTTCGTCTTCGTTTCCGTGAAGATCAAAAGAAGCGGCAATCGGAACCTCAGGCCCAACAAGTGCACGAATGCGTTTTGCTATTTCGGCTTCGGGCTTTGGAATATCGCGAACCGCCATAGCACCGTGAAGCGCTAGATAAACCCCATCAACTGGGAGCTTAGCTTCTAAGTCACTTAAAATGATATCCATAAAATATTCGAAGCTTTCAAGAGTATTCCAACTTCGAGAAGACCCGCCAAATACAAAATCTGGAGAATTAATCCCTACCACTTCAACATTTCCTAAAACATTTGCTTTATGGACAAAACCTCCTACATATCCGCCAAGATTTGTACGGCCTTTTCCAATGAGTTCGTCGCCAGGTAAATAAGGCCCGTTGGTAGTCCAGTCTTCAATGCCTGCGTCTCCACCTGGACAAAATGTACAAGTCTCTTGTTGATATTTAATGACTGCAAATTTCTTTGGTTGGCTTTGTTGGGAGCATGCGTTAAGACCTAGGAAGGTTAGCATGAAACCGGTTATGATTATTCTAAAATAATTCATCTTTGTATGTAGTTATAATATAAAGTGACATTATACAGAATTTGCATAATGAGTTTTTAAAGAGTATGACTAGAATTTTGAGCCTCTAAGCCAAGTATCGGATCGGGCCCAGCTAAGGTTGAAAGCTTCTTGGATTTGATTGTCTTGTTTGCCCTGTCCCTCTAAGGCTTGTAGCAAGCCATAATAAGACCAACCATTATTTGGATGATCTTGAAGAGCTTCTCGATATACTCGTTCAGCCTCAGGAAAATTATCCGTTGCAAAGTAAGCAGCACCTAACCAATGCCGTGCCGCAAAGGGTAGAGGTTCAGGTTCATCGTAGGTTAGTTGATCCTCAAATGAGATAGCTATATTGAAAGATTCAATAGACTGATCTAGATTGCCTTGAGTCCAATGTATTTCTCCCTCAAGTATATGAGCTAAAGTACCTAGCAATAGATTAGCTGGGTGAAAGCGAAAGCGGGCTTCAGATGATTCTGATAGTTCTTTGATCTCGGTAACCATAGAGGTGGCAGTCGCTTCATCTCCAGATTTAAGTGAAGCATATCCCATTGAGAAATTCCACACCCCCAACTGTATGTCATTGGTGGGCTTTTCACGAATTTTAGCTATGTCGAGCACGTCCTCAAAACGTCCAAACCGAATTAAAGTGAGTAGTTCAAACATTGGATTTTCAGTGAGCCTGCTATAATCCCGCCCTGCCTGAGTTGCTATTCCACTTTGGCCGTCCATGGATGCAGCAAATGCAAGCATATGCAAATTATGGCTGGGATAGATGGCAAATCCTTCGCCCGTTGCAGCTTTTTGATCCGAGTGCCAAGCCATTATGTTTGCTTGAACCGATTTACCCCACATACCTACTTCACTCCATGTATGAGAAGGCATATGGTTAATGTGACTGGCGCCAGGTATAGAACTACCTATAAATTCGGAACATTCTAGTGCTTTCTCTGGTCTTGTTGTAGATTCAGTGGCATGAATGTAGAGATGACATGCCCCAGTATGGGTAATGTCAAGAGACAATACCCGTTCAAGTTCACGATGTATACGCTGTACATCTGGATCATCGATGTCTCTATATCCTCTTCGAGGTTCAAGCAAGAATAGAGCTTCGGCGTAGAAAGTGCCGATATCTAAGTCACTAGGGTATTTTTGTGCAAATTGCTCCATAGCTTTGGCATAGGCCGTATCACGTACTGCTTGTGTTTGGGGATCATAGGTTTCATGATATCTGAATGTCATTGCAGCAATCAGATCTGCTTCTTTTTCGGTAACGAAGCCTTCTTGAGCTAATTCTTGAGCGGCCTGAATGGATGCATAGGCTCTAGGCGCTTCCGCTTCTTGCATTTTTCCATTTAAATAGGGTCCCCAGGCCCAAGCTTCCCCCCAGAAACACATACTACAGGTAGGATCTAGCTTTTGGGCTTCCTTAAATGATCGTGCAGCGTCAACTTTTGTGAAGGCATACATCATCTGAAAGCCTTGATTAAAATATTCCTGCACCCCATCAACCGATGAAGAGACAGGTCGGTCAAAATCACCAAGAGCCTTTTCAAATAGTGGAAATGGCTCTGAAAAAAAAGTAGGATAGTCGGATTCTTGTGCAACAAGAGTTGATATTAAAATAAGGAAAAAAGGTAGTATGTAAGTTGGTTTGATCATTCGATGATTAGGTATATTGAACTTATAAGTAGTTAACTAAATATCATGATAAATATCAGCAGAGGTAGTATACGATTTTTAGTAAAACCTTATCGTAACAATAGTTTAGCTATAGTGCTTAGCTGCATATTGGTAGTACCTTCATAAATTTTACCAATCTTAGCATCGCGGTAATATTTCTCAACAGGATATTCTTTTACGTATCCATTACCCCCGAATAAATCTATGGCCATTGAACTAACATGTTCAGCTACTTCGGATGAGTACAATTTAGCCATAGCGGCTTCTTTAAGAAAATTTTTACCAGCCATTTTCAATCGGGCCGAATTGTATACAAGCAGTCGCGCCGTTTCTATATCGGTGGCCATCCGTGCCAGCTGAAATTGAATTCCTTGATTCTCTGAGACGGCTTGGCCAAACTGCTTTCGTTCTTTCACATAGGCTAAGGCGGCCTCGAAAGCACCTTGGGCAAGACCAATCATTTGAGCGCCAATACCGATTCGCCCCTCGTTTAAGGTTTCTATAGCTACTTTGTACCCTTTACCGAGTTCACCCAAGATGTTTTCTTTGGGTACACGGCAATCTTCAAGCAAAATTTCACAGGTTGAACTAGCTCTAATGCCTAATTTATCCTCTTTTTTAGTCACAGAGAACCCTTCGAAACTTCGCTCCACCACGAAGGCCGAGATTCCTTTGTACCCAGCCTCAGGGTTGCCCGTAGCAAACACAATAAAAATATCCGCTTCATTTGCGTTGGTGATCCAAAGTTTTGCCCCATTGAGTACATAGTGATCGCCATCTTCCTTAGCCGAAGCCTTTAGGGCAAAAGCGTCACTACCCGAACTGGCTTCTGAAAGGCAGTATGCGCCTACTTTTTTAGTGGCTAGTTGAGCTAAATACTTATCCTTTATGTTTTCAGAGCCAAAATTTAGGAAGGCATTGTTGACCAAGGTATTTTGTACATCCATAAAAACGCCCACGGATGCATCGACCCGGGAGAGCTGCTCAATGGCAACAATAGACATCATGAAGGTTCCGCCAGCGCCGTCGTATTTTTCAGGAATTTCAACACCCATTAACCCCATTTCAAAGCATGCATCAATTACACTTTGGTCAAGTTTAGCCTGTTCATCCATTTTTTGCACAAGCGGAGCAATAGAGCTTTGTGCAAAATCAGCTGTGGCTTCTTTGAGCATCTGTTCATCTTCGGTTAATTGGGTAAGTGGTGGGATCGTATTTTTGTGCGTCATAAGCAGCTCCGTACTTTAATATTCACTACTCTAACCCAATCTACTATTGTAAGTATTTATTTACCACTAAAATCAATATTGATTTGAAATTTATAATAGTATAGAACAGATTCTCTGGTAAATAAATGTATTATTCTTAAAACTTCATTCAGATGAGCCTTATTTGATTAAATCACAACACATTGATTACGCTTGTTTATTTAATTTCGATATAAGTAAAATTAAGCCCTGTTTACAACAAAATTAGGATTTAATTTTTTAAGAAATTATTTAAAGTTTTTTAAACCACAATCAAAACAATATGAAACTACATAACTATCTCTATTGGATAGGAATAAACTGTTCAATCCGCTAATATTATTTAACATGCTTTGGATTTGAATGGGGAGTATATCTTGTGTAAGTGAATTTAAATAATCATCAAATTCAACCTCATTGTTATAAGAAAAAGCTTTATGGTCTTTCAAATCAAGTTTTGTGACCATTGATTCAATAGCTTCATCTAAAGAACCTAATTTATCAACTAAACCTAACTCGAGAGCTGTATCACCTCTCCATATTCTACCACCAGCAAAATCTAGAACTTCTGAGAAATTCATACCTCTATTATTTGCAACCCTTGTTACGAAGTCCTTATATATATTTTCAGTATTCTCTCTGTAAAATTCATTTAACTCTTCATTCATTCCTCTGCTTAAATCATTAACATCACCAGCTTTTGTCATGCTTATACCATCATAATTTATACCTGCCCAATTTGATAATGGAGAAGGATCTGGAATTATACTATAAACACCTATTGATCCGGTTAGAGTCGTATTTTCGGCCCATATTTCTTCTGATGTAGTAGTTACCCATACTCCGCCTGATGCTGCAATATCACCCATCGATGATATTACAGGTCTTCCTGTAGATTGAAATTCTTCTAAAGCATTTGTAATCAACTTAGAGGCATATACATCCCCCCCAGGACTATTAACCCTTAGTATAATCCCTTTAACATTTTCATCATCCCTGGCCTTATTTATATTATTTACTATACCTGTAGAGCCAGCAATATTGAAACCAATTTCACCCGTTGAAATAGTTCCTTCTACATGTATTATAGCTATCTTATTTTTGTTTTGAAATCTTTTACGTTTGTTGCTTATATCCTCGTCTTTCAAAGTAGACAGATATTCACTACCGGAAATTCCTTCCGGACGTTTATACTTCTCTTTAGTACCATATTTTTCAATCAGATAGTTTCTGGTTTCTTGTACTGACATTAACGTATCAACGAGGCCAGATGTAAGAGCTGTTTTATTAATATCACCATCATTTTCAGCGGCAAATAAATTATAATTATCTCCCAAATATTGAATTTTTCCTGAATCAAAGCCTCTACCAGTTTCTATTTTTGTTGTATACTTCTCCCAGATAGGTGTTACAAATTCTAACCAAGCTAACTTGTCTGTATCTGACATCTCATTTCTGGTAAAATTTTCAGGACCCGATTTGAAATCACCCGCAGCATAAACATTCATATCAACTTTAATATTCTCAAAGAAATCTTTCGAATACACTCTAACTCTACTGAATCCAAATGGAAGTACTGAGTCGTAAGAGTCCTTTTCCAAAATTATCTCAGTTGCTTGTGAAACCATAAGATATCCTGTTGTTCCTAGGCCTTTTGTAAAAGCAATAATTTCTTTTCCATTTTCTCTTGCTTCATAGAGAGCGCTTGCAATTTTTAGCGCTGAGGTGTAATAGGCACTTAAACCATCTACATCAAGGTAAATAGCTTTAAGATTATCGTCTGTTCCGGCATTATTTATAATTTTTAAAAAGTTTTCTAATTCAATCTGATTAGTAGAGCTCCCTAGAAAATCAAACTCAGAAGTTATGGCTTTATCTACAATCAGTCCTTTTGGCTCCAAATATAAAACTTGACCCTTAGTTTCAACCTTATCAGATTTTGATAAAGAGAACAAAAAAGAACCAGAACTTACTATAATTAGCATTAAAAATAGAACAGTCATAGTGTTTAGAAAGACTTTTCTAAATTTTTGTAGAAAATTATCTGCTTTTCTGATCAAGCTTCTAGTCTTTTCCATAATGTTTATACTGTTAATGAATAATTAATTATAGGATTTGTATTAAATCTAAGTAGCAACTGATTATATGAACGAAGAGAGTAATTAAATGTTACAGATCATATTAATACTATCTTTTTCGAATAAATACTTTTCAAATGAGTATCTAGTAACCAGCAGCCTGTCCATCTACTCTTGATTCAGAAGCACCATAATAAACGCCCGTGTAGGGATCCTTCATAATAGCCTGAAATCTACCAAAAAAACCATTGCCAACAATAATTTTATGCCCCATCTCTTCTAATCTCTTTATTACTGATGGATGAATTGATGTCTCAATACCAACAATACCAACACTTATTGGATTAGATTGTAAACTATCAGTAGGTTGTGTTGATCCTGAATGATTCCACCTTAGAGCATCACCGGATTCTTGAAGATTCATGCCAAAATCAATAATGTTTGTAATCAATGAAACATGACCTAATGGCTGATAGGCTCCCCCCATATTACCTAATGTCATAAATGGTTTACCATCTTTCATAATAAATCCTGGTATGATGGTATGAAAAGGTCGTTTTCCAGGTTCATACACATTTGGATGCATAGGGTCTAGTGAAAATAATTCACCTCTATTTTGAAAGCTAAATCCTGTTCCAGGAACAACAAAACCAGTACCCATACCTCTAAAATTACTTTGAATCAATGATACCATATTACCATATTGATCTGCTGTAGTCAGGTAAATAGTATCACCATCTTCAAGAACGTCAACACCCGTAGAAATGTCGACTCTTGCTGTATCTGTGATCAATGCTCTTCGAATTTCTCCATATTGCTTAGACAGTAATATTTCATACGGTATATCATGAAAAGCAGGATCTGCATAGTGTTTAGCCCTGTCCTCGAATACAATTTTCTTTGTTTCGATTAAAAGATGAAGAGTTTCAGCGCTGGAAAAACCAAGCTCTTTTAGATTAAATCCTTCAAGTATATTTAGCATTTGAAGTACAGCTGTGCCTTGTACATTTCCACCTACTTGAAATACATCATAACCTCTGTAATTTACCGTTTGAGGTGTGACCCATTCCGATTCATGATTAACGAAATCTTCATATCGCAGATAACCTCCATTTTCTTTCATCCAAGCATCAATTTTTATAGCTATTTCACCTCTATAGAATATGTCTTTTCCCTCTCTAGCTAATAATCTAAATGTATTAGCTAAATCTTTGTTTTTAAATATCTGTCCTTTTTTTGGCCCTTCACCATTTATAGTGAATGTTTCTAAAAAAGAACCTGATTGGTTTTTCAACCAACGAGCACTTGATTGCCAACTATTCGATATCGCCTCACTTACTGGAAAGCCATTTTCTGCATACCATATGGGTTCTTCTAATATTTCATTAAAAGGAAGTGAGCCGAATTTTTCATGCATAGTGAACCAACCATCTACAGCGCCTGGAACAGAAATAGACAGTAAGTCATAGGGTGGTATTCTAGTTTCTCTTTTTGAATCTAGAATTTTAATGAGATCGTCATAACCCAACCCTAATGGGGAACGTCCACTTGCGTTCAGGGCATACAACTTCTTTGTCTCCTCGTGCCAAATGATAGCAAATAAGTCTCCACCAATTCCATTTCCAGTTGGTTCCATAAGACCTATTGCTGCATTAGCAGCAATAGCAGCATCGATTGCATTTCCCCCATTTTTTAGAATTTGTAATCCAATCTGGGTTGCTAAGGGTTGGCTTGTAGCAACCATTCCTCTTTGTGCAATTATTTCTGAACGAGTAGAAATTGAGGGTCCAGACTCTCTATCTATCTGGGCTTTTAAATGAGTAATAGAAGTGAAATGAAATAAGAGTAAAGCGATTAAAAAAGCGCTAAAGTAATTGGTATTTTGAATCATAATCTAGGAATTATCTATTCATATTCTGGCTAAAAGAGATTATTTTATTAAACTCATTTTCTTTGTTTCGCTAAATGATGGTGTTGTCAATTTATAAAAGTATGTCCCACTTGACATATTCGATCCATCAAAGTTAATAATATATTTACCTGCTGATTGCTGGGTAGAAACTAACTGTTCCACTCTCTGGCCAAGACTATTAAAAATTTCAAGTGTTACAAACGAATCTTTTGGTAGTATATAACTTATACTCGTCGAAGGATTGAAAGGGTTAGGGTAGTTTTGAAATAACTCAAATCCTTTAATTGTATCATCAACATCTTCAATATTGGTTAATTGCCTAATATCTATTTCATAAGCACCATTACCATGAGTTGCCAATCGTAATTTACTGTTAGATCTTGATACAATTAGATCTATAGCAAAAACTGCATCCGGTAGGTTGCCATTTATATTTTGCCAATTTTTTCCACTGTCTATAGATTGATATACTCCAACTTCATTTCCAGCAAATAAATGTGAACTATTATTGGGATTGACAGTGATAGACCATGTTGGTATGTCAGGTAAATTTTGACCAATGTCTTGCCATGTTTCACCTCCATCTTCTGTTCTGAAGACGTGGGAAGTTTCAAATCCACCAAATGTAACATAGGCAATTAGATCATTGTTTGGGTCTACTGCTAAATCAGTTGGGAATCTGTCTGGTAAATCCCGAGTAATTTGACGCCATGAGTCACCACCGTTTGCTGTTCTGTAAATATGAGGACGCTGTAATTTTGGACTAGAAGCAGCATACACAACATTTGGGTCTTGTTCAGAACCAGCAAGTGCTGACATTGCATTTCCGTCTAGTCTATATCCATTATTGGTAGTGGTCCAATTCTGACTTAATGCATTATATCTGTATATCCGCTCGCCACCCATATACATAGTTTGGTTATCAGCCGGGCTCAAAATGTAGGGAGTAATAAAATTTGCTTCATTTCGCGGAAATATTTCATTTCCTTGACTATCTGTTCCTCTAGGCATTGCCCAATATAGCTGTCCCCCTTTAAATAAATCATAACTTACAACAGCTTGGCCAAATTGCGCTGATAGATACGCAATATTGTTGTCATCTTGATTTAACGCCGTCCAAGCTCCGTCACCTCCCCATTCCCTTCTCCAATCCAAATTCCCTTCATAAACAATACTTGAATTGTCTTGCAATCCACCTAAAAATAAATTTTTATTGGTGTTTGAGTTAGAAACACCATTGTAAAATTGAACTGTTTGATAGCCTGAATTGCAATTTTCGATGGTTATACCACCATCAGTTGTTTTAAAAATTCCACCATCATTAATAAAATAGATAGTATCATGCATGGTTGGGTGAAATATAATGTCATGGTGGTCGGCCCAGTCACTCAAATATGGAAACACATCATTTTCTCTATCATCTGTAGTACCAGCAGTATTCGCCATACTAGTTTCCATGAAATCTAAACCACCGTCAGTTGATTTGTATAGAGAAAATGGTTGACCAGCAGCCCAAACTATATTTTCGTTACTTGGGTGAACTGCAATGGCGTGTGCATACCAACCTTGAACACGTGCATATATATCATTACTGCTAAAGACCAAATTCCAAGTATCGCCGAAATCCTCGGTTTTCATAACCCATGTTTTAATATCTTCGTCTTCATAATTTAGGCTTCCATCTGAGTTACCTACACTAGCATATAGTATATTTGGTTTTTCAGATGACATAGACAAAACAGCTTTCCCTTTGTATTCATATGGTCCTCCACCAACCAATAAGTTAGCCTTAGAAAATGTCTCTCCACCATCTACTGTCCTGTAAATACCATGCCCATCCGATCCCATACCACCATGAGCCACAAATACCATATTTGTATCAAGAGGATTAATTATTATATCGGTAGCCATCGGGACTGAGTGGATATTAGACCAAGAACTTCCACCATCAATCGATTTATATACACCATCAGTTGTAGCAGCCCAAATCGATTCCGATCTCAAAGGGTTGATTTGTATTTTTTGCACAGATCTTTTTTGATTTAGTGACCAATCTAAACTTTTTGTCCAACTCAGCCCACCATCAGTGGATTTTAAAATTCCAATGCCATAACTACCTCTAGTTGTCCTTACAGGCCCAATGCCAGGAAAATTTTCAGATGATCCATACGCTTCGCCTGTACCTATGAACATTGTATTTGGGTCATTAGTATCAATATCAATGGCAGCAACACCTAGAACTTGATATCCTGTAGGAACATATTCCCATGCATTTAGACCGCTACCACCTGTGGTGCTTTTCCATAAACCACCACTTGCAGAACCAACAAATAGTATGTTAGGATTTTCAGGATGAATCGCTAAGGCTAGTGTTCTGCCTCCTATATTTGTAGGACCGATTGACTCCCATTGAAATATTTTACTTCTTTTATTTTTACGTATTTGAAGTTCAGAGAAAGATTCTGATAGGCCTTTTTTGGGAATATCATCAAAAGGGTAGGTTCTAACTGACTGAATATATCCTAAAGAGTTTTTTGCGCCAGTTTGGAGATTGTCTTTAATACTTTCTGGAGTCAAGGACGAGTACTGATTGGTGTAAAGATAATAAATGGAAAAGCCCATTAGTAAGATCGAAAATATTAAGAGATGATTACGGTATTTCATATAAAGTCTTTTAATTTTTATTGTCTAAAAGATTCCCTTAATTGAACTAAGATGAAAGTAATTTAATTCAACGTATATGAATAAAATAAATCTTGTAGCAGATAAAATTTTTGTTCTCATGATTGCTTTGGGCTTTTTGGCTTGTAACCCAGATAGAGACCATTATGAAGCATCTCAAAAAAATGTATTATTCATAATGACAGATGATCATGCTTATCAAGCATTAAGCGCATACGATGACAAATTGATGAATACACCGCATCTAGATAGAATAGCAGATGAAGGGATGTTATTTGATAAATCGTTTGTAACAAACTCTATCTGCTCGCCAAGTAGGGCTGTGGCTCTCACTGGTAAATTCAGTCATTTGAATACTGTGCGCGATAATGTGGATATATTTGATTCCTCTCAGCCCACTTTTGCTACTATATTAAAAGAAGAAGGTTATCAAACAGCAGTATTTGGTAAATGGCACCTGAAGTCTGAACCAGTTGGTTTTTCAAATTGGGAAGTTTTACCAGGGCAAGGTCACTATTATAAACCTGAGTTTAAGACTCAAAATGGGTTAGTAGTTGAAGATGGGTATGTAACTGATGTGATTACCAATAAAGTGTTGAATTTTTTTGAAAATCAGTGGGATAAAAGTAAACCGTTTATGGTAATGTATAATCATAAAGCTCCACATAGAGACTGGTGGCCATCAATGGATGATTTAGACTATTTTCATCAAAAGAAATTTACAGTTTCTTCTACACTTTTCGATGACTATAAAAATAGAGGTTCTGCTGCTAAAGAAGCTGAAATGAGGATTTATGATCATATGGCTCTAACAGCAGACAATAAGATTACACCAGAACTATTTGATAAATTAAATTATGAGGAATTTTTATCATGGTATACCTCAGCATACAGAAATAATTTTGATCGTCTAACAGACGATGAAAAATTGAAATGGCAGGAAGTGTATGGCCCGATAAATAAAGAATTTGAAAAGAATAGGCCTATAGGAAAAGCATTAACATTATGGAAATATCAACGATATCTAGAAGACTATCTTGGGTCAATAAAATCAGTAGATGATAATATTGGAAGAGTATTGGATTATTTAGATGAAGAAGGTTTATCTGAAAATACTCTAGTTATTTACACTTCTGATCAAGGGTTTTATCTAGGCGAACATGGCTGGTTTGATAAGCGCTTTATGTATGAAGAGTCATTCAGAACGCCGTTATTGATTCGTTACCCACCAACCATAGAGAAAGGATCAATAGATAGTAATTTGGTACAAAATATTGATTTGGCTCCTACCATTTTAGATTTCGCTGGGTTAGAAATTCCACAAGACATGCAGGGTTTGAGTTTAATGCCTTTATTAGAGGATAAAGAAGTTAACTGGAGGAACGAATTATACTACCACTATTATGAATATCCAGGGATTCATATGGTTAAACGGCATTATGGTATTAGAACTGAGAGATACAAATTAATTCACTTTTATTATGATATAGATGAGTGGGAATTGTACGACTTAGAAAAAGATCCACAAGAATTAAATAATGTATATAACTTAAAGCAATACATTGAAGTAAGAGAACTCTTACATGAACGTCTGGCACTACTAAGAGTAAAGTATAAAGATTCAAAAGAATTAGATGATATGTTTATTGAGAATGACTTGGAAAGAAGAAATAATTGATTTTTGTGAGTAATGGAATTACCAGAAAATACAGAATCAAATAAAATTTCTGGCGTTACAATAATAAACAGTGATATTGATTGCGTATGGAATGTTATTTCTACTCCTTCAATATTAGAGAAAACTCACCCATACTGTAAAAAAAATAGTGTTCAGAATTGGGATAAAGTCAACTCAAAAGATACAATTTTGTATTACAATGGGATGAGACTTAATAGAATATTTACTGAATGGACTGAAAAAAAAGGATATAGTTTAATAATCGGTAATAGTAAAACAGCAACAGCCATAGTTGAATGGAATTTGGAGCCAATAAATCCCATTAAGACTAAGCTTAGTATAGATATATATGTATTTCCAGATATTGCACTACAAAAATATAGTCTTGTATTAAGAACTATAATAAAACATGTTTACTTCCTTCCATATATGCGACATTATATTCGAACGGTTTGCACAGGTTTTAGGTATCACATAGAGACAGGTAATCTTGTCAAAAAAAATCAATTTGGATTTAATCCATTATTTTCAACAAAAACCAATAAATAAATTTAAATGGGCTCGATTAGACACATATTACATATCAATAGAAATATAGAAGACGTCAAATCTGCAATCTTAGAAAAAGATCACCTGATTAGTTGGTACACAAATGATATAACTATCAAAGATATCGAATCAAATAAAATGGAATTTAAATTTGGTGATATATCTGCTACAGCTTTGATTACATTGGATGCTAATATTATTGAATGGAAGTATGTTGACTCCACTTTCGAAATGTTGATAGGTAACTCTTTAACGTTCACTCTGGAAGAAAAAGAAAACAAAACTAGAGTACTAGCTGAACAAAATGGTTTTGATCTTGAATCTGATATGTGTGCTAACTTTAACTTTAGCTTGGGTAAATATCTCGAAAGTCTAAGACAATATTTACAATATGGTGATAAAGAGGGATGGGGTTGTGAAGATTATAGATCGTAGCCCTGTTTCCACAAATTTTAAGTCATTTAGGCTAGATGAATTATCACAAGACTCAATTAAGAGAGTTACATTAATTACTGTTCTAACAGTATTATTTACTTTCTCACTTAATGCTCAAGATTTTATTCAGAAAGAGTTAGTGCATGATGGTATACAACGAGAATATATGGTTTATGTTCCTAGTATCTATGATGGTTCTGTAAAAGTACCTTTAGTTTTAAATTTTCATGGTTTTGGCACATCCAATTATACTCATTATAGGTATTACTCTGACATGACAAACATAGCTGATACCGCAAATTTCATTTTAGTTTATCCTCAAGGTGCTGCAGGATCAGAAGGATATCCACATTGGAATATTGAGAGTGACTATTCCAAAAGTGATATAGACGATCTTGGCTTTACATCTACAATGATTGATAGTTTAGTTAATCTGTTTAGTATTGATACTTTACGAGTTTATGCTACTGGCTTTTCAAATGGTGCTTTTTTCACATATGATTTAGGGTGTAGATTAGCTGACAAAATAGCTGCAATTGCCCCAGTTGCAGGAACAATGCCGCAAGTTTCTTTTGATGAATGCGATGCTACCAAACCAACAAGTGTAATATCTTTTCATGGGACAGCTGATAATGATAGTCCATATAATGGCATTCAAGGATATAATCTTTCATATAATGAAATAAATGAATTCTGGTCAAACTTCAATGAAACCGATACAGCCGCAAAAATAACAGAAATAAATACAAATAATGAAGATGGTAGTTCTGTAGAATTGTATTCATGGGAAAATGGAATTAATTGTTCATCAGTCAATCATTTTAAAATCATAGATGGTGGACACTCATGGCCAAACTCTGGTGCCCAAAATTCAGGGAAAGGCAATGATGGAGTTAATAAGGATATCGATGCAAATAATTTGATATGGAATTTCATGGCACAATATAATTTATACGGCCGTTTAGATTGTAATGAGGTGACAAATTCTGATGAGGAATCTAATTTAAAACATTACTATAATCTCAAACAAAATTATCCAAATCCATTTAATCCTAATACAATCATTAGTTTTTCTCTGGCTAGAAATGAAAATGTCAGCTTAGAGATATTTAATTTACAGGGAAGATCAGTCGTAAAACTGATAGATGAGTCATTAAATAGTGGAGAACATAGCGTAGATTTTAATGCACACAACTTATCAAGTGGAGTTTACTTCTATAAACTTTCTACGTCATCTTTTATCAAAACTAAGAAAATGCTTTTGATCAAATAATGTCATTTAATAGTTGAATACTTGCTTAGCATTTATTGAGTCATGAAATATATTTTACTACCAGTGATACTTTTTTTTGGTTTTGGTTATTTAGAAGCCCAACAAACCATAACTAATAGATTGGTACATGATGAGCTTGATCGCGACTATCATATATACATACCAGAATCCTACGATGAGACTATTAATGTACCAGTTTTACTTGTGTTCCATGGTTATGGGGGGAATGCTAGAAATTTAATGAGATGGGGGGATATGAAATCTGTTGCCGATACAGCAGGTTTTATTTTGATCGTACCACAGGGCTATAATGATGATCGAGGATCTCCACATTGGAATGTTGGATCATGGACGCGTGGTAGTACTGTAGACGATATAGGTTTTATAAGTGCTTTGATTGATAAAATAAGTGAAAGTTATAAAGTAGACTTGGATAGAGTTTACAGCTATGGAAATTCCAATGGTGGATATTTTAGTTTTGAATTGGCCTGTCAATTAGGAAATAAGATTGCAGCTATTGGGTCAATTGGAGGTACTATGAGTACTGAATCCTATGATTCTTGTGCACCAAGTCATAATACTTCCGTGATTACTGTTCACGGGACATCAGATCCAATTGTGTATTATACTGGTGGTAGACCTTACAATTCTAAGTCACAAGTTGAAGCTCTTAAATACTGGGTTGATTATAATAAGACAAATACATTACCTGAAATTATTGAAGTACCTGATATTGATAAAAATGATGGAAGTCAGGTAGAATTTTATAAATATGATGGCGGTAATAATGGTACTTCAGTTCATCATTATAAAATTATAAATGGTGGTCATTCTTGGCCAGGTCGTTATGGTAATATGGATATACGAGCAACATCTGAGATTTGGAAGTTTGTATCAAAATATGATATTAATGGTTTGATCATAAACCAATCAACTAATACCGAAGACGAAATAAATAGTGATGTAGGATATGGTATTCATCTAGAGCAAAATTATCCTAATCCATTCAATCCTAGTACTTATATAGAATTTTATTTACCTCAGATGACACAAGTGTCTCTAACACTTTACAATCAAACAGGACAAAGAATTATTGATATAATTGATGATGAATTTCTTATAGGAAATCAATCAGTAATGTTAAATCTTAATAGTTTTGCAAGTGGTTTATACTTTTACAGATTAACAACGGCTGATAATTCAATAACGAAAAAAATGGCGTTAATTAAGTAGTATTTAAATCCATTCAGCTTTAGCAGTCTTACGATCAATAATTGCACCGGTATTTATTGTATCACTGGGTTCAATAAGTAAAATTGAGCATTCATTATCAGCATATGGTTTATGTTCAATTCCTTTTTTTACTATATGCATTTCTCCTTCTTTTAGAATTATCGAATGGTCTTTGTAGTCTATTTGTAATTCTCCAGATAAGACTATAAAGGCTTCGTCAGTGGTTTGATGATCATGCCAAATAAAATCACCTTTTACTTTCACTAGCTTAAAATGGTAGTTATTTAATGATGCAACAATTTTAGGTGACCAGTAAGTTTCAATAAGCTTTAATTTCTGACTAAAGTTTACAACATTTTTATTTTCGTGCACCATGATTGTATCATTAAATTGGTAATTTGTTTACATATAATTTAAAAAACTTTGATGGTTGTAAAATGAAAATATTATTACTCGCGATAATCTCTGTATTAATTTCTGGTCCGGTCTCTGGTCAAATTGGTGAACTCATATGGGAAGAAAATTTTAATGGT
>MDSV01103349.1_pt1 | contig 36340 bp, 34 predicted proteins | sample 810851 | NCBI WGS metagenome assembly MDSV01 (sample SAMN05326640, study PRJNA326480) | marine metagenome | isolation source: seawater | place: Atlantic Ocean: North East | collected 2012 | reverse complement strand
TATTAACTTAGGATACACGCGAGTATCCTACGAGGAATTTCTCCTTTTAAATTTTAAATTCCAAACGATAATTATTTTTTATTAAAATTTTTATAAAACATATAATTGGGACATTTTTTTTATTAATTTGTCGAATGGAATTTTTAGACTTAAAGACTCAACAAAAACGCATACGAAAACCTCTTGAAAAGAGAATTAATAAAATTCTTGATCATGGTGCATACATTATGGGACCAGAGGTATTTGAGCTGGAGGAAAAATTAGCAGACTACTGTGGAGTAAAACATGCTATTTCATGTTCATCTGGTACTGATGCGCTTTTAATTCCACTTATGGCTTGGGGAGTAGGTCCTGGAGATGCAATATTTACTACACCTTTTACTTACGTTGCAACTGCTGAGGTCATTTCAATTTTAGGAGCAACTCCTGTTTTTGTTGATGTTTATGAATCAACTTACAACATTGATTGCGATAAGTTGGAAATTGAAATTAAAAAAGTTATTAATGAGGGCAAGCTTAAGCCAAAAGCAATCATACCTGTAGATTTATTTGGATTACCTGCAAGATATAGACTAATAGATCAAATAGCTAAAAAATACAATCTAAAAGTCATAGAAGATGCTGCACAAAGTTTTGGAGGTTCAATAAGGAAGCAAAAAGTGGGAACATTTGGAGATGTTGCTGCAACATCATTTTACCCAGCTAAGCCATTAGGATGTTATGGAGACGGAGGTGCAATTTTTACAAACGATAGTAATCTCGCTGAAAAATGTAAAGCAATTCGTATCCATGGAACAAAAAATGATAAATATAATAGTGAAATGATTGGACTTAATGGAAGATTAGATAGTATGCAAGCTGCAGTTTTATTGGAAAAATTATCTATTTTTGATGATGAGATCACTCGCAGGAACGAAGTTAATTCCTATTATAGAAAATTTCTAAATAATGCACAGTACCATCCAAAAGATTATCAATCTGCACATGCTTTGTTTTCAATAGTCTTAGGCTCAAATGAAAAAAGAGATAGTTTAATTGAAAGATTAAAACTTAAGAAAATTCCCACAGTTGTTTATTATAAGTTTCCGATTCATTCAATGGATGCCTTCAAATATTTAAACTATAAAGACCATGATTTTCCAACATCGTTTATGTTGTCAAAAACAATTGTTAGTTTACCAATGCATCCTTATCTTGCATCGGAAGAAATTGAAATCATAATCGAAGCAATAAGGAATTAAATTGAAATATATTGTAACTGGTGGAGCAGGATTTATTGGAAGTAATCTTGTTGATAATTTATTAAATGATAATCATACTGTTCATGTAATTGATAATTTTTCGACAGGAAAAAAAGAAAATTGTAATCCTAAAGCAATTTATCATGAGTATGATATTTCTGACTTTTCAATATCAAATGAACTCATTGAAATCATGGAGAATTCTGATGGTCTATTTCATACTGCTGCACTTGCTAGGGTGCAACAATCAATTGAAAATCCTATTAAATATGAAACAAATAATACTTTTGGAACATTAAATATTTTAAAGTGTGCTGCTGATGCCAATTTGAGGAGAGTAGTTTATAGTGCATCTTCTTCAGCTTATGGAGATAAAAAAGAAATGCCTTGTAAAGAGACAGACCAAATAAACCCTATTTCTCCTTATGCTAATCAAAAATATTATGGTGAAGTACAGGCTAAAATGTTTGCAGAATTATTTAATATTGAGACAGTTTCTTTAAGATATTTCAATGTTTATGGAGAACGCCAAAATATAGATGGAGCTTATGCAACTGTAATGGGAATTTTTGCTCATCAAAAAATGAATAATTTACCAATGACAATTCGTGGAGATGGAAAACAAAGAAGAGATTTTACTTATGTTGGAGATATTGTTTCAGCAAATCGTTTAGCAATGACCTCTGAAAATGTTGGAAAGGGTGAGGTTATTAATGTTGGTTCAGGAAAAAACTTTTCTGTAAATCAAATTGCAGAGTTAATGGAAGGAGAAACAACCTTTGTTGATCCAGTAGTTGAACCGAGAGAATCTTTAGCCTTAATAGAAAAAGCTAAAAAATTACTAAAATGGCAGCCAAATCAAAGCGTGGAAGACTGGATTCCAAAATATAAAAAACAGCTAGGTATATAGATGGGTAAAAAAATATTAATTACGGGCGGAGCAGGTTTTATAGCACATCACTTGATTAATCATATTTTAAGTAATACAGATTGGGAAATCATTACTCTAGATAGGCTAGATTTCAGCGGTAATCTTAATAGGTTGAATGAGGTAGTTACATCTTTTCCTGAGGTTGAAAGAAAAAGAGTAAAAGTTGTACACCATGATCTTAAGTCAGAACTAAATCCTGAGATAATCGCAACAATTGGTAGGATTGATTTTATTAGCCATTTAGCTGCTGGATCTCATGTTGATAGATCTATAAAATATCCTTTAGAATTTGTTATGGATAATGTGGTAGGTACTGCAAATATTTTAGATTATGCCAGAAAATTAGATCATCTAGAAAGATTTGCTTATTTTAGTACAGATGAAGTATTTGGCCCTGCTCCAAAAGGAATAAATTATAAAGAAAATGATCGTTACAATTCAACAAATCCATATTCTGCTTCAAAGGCTGGAGGTGAAGAATTAGTTGTAGCTTTTGAAAATACATATGGTTTACCATCTTTTATTACCCATACAATGAACGTTTTTGGGGAAAGACAGAATCCCGAAAAATATATTCCTATGGTAATCAAAAAAGTCAGAGATAATGAGAAGGTAGTTGTTCATTCAAATCCAAATAAAACAAAAGCAGGGTCACGACACTATATACACGCTGAAGATGTGTCAAAAGCACTTATTTTCTTATTTAATTTTGATCACTCCAATTTTCATCCTGATGAAACCGGAGCAAAATGTCAAAAGTTTAACATAGTTGGTAGAGATGAAATTGATAATTTAGAGCTCGCACAATTTATTGCACAATGTCAAGATAAAGAGCTGAATTATGAGATGGTTGACTTTCATTCTCAGCGACCAGGCCATGATTTACGATATGCATTAGATGGAAGTAAAATGGCCCAAATGGGATGGCAACCAGATTCTGCATATGATAAGCTAAAAGAAACAGTGAATTGGTCATTAAAAAACGATAGATGGTTATCTATATAATGTGTTTGGAAACATACATTTTAAAACTAAATTTTAAAATGATAAGAAATAAATTTATAGCTTTTCTTTTTTGTTCTTTCAGTTTGGCTCAGGTGTCTGTATCAGATATTACTAGAATGGGGAATGACCAACTTGATGCAATTAGAGAAGAATTAAAGAATTCACAATTAAATGATAGTACAAATACTGAACAACTTAATGATGTAAACCAGATTTCGGAGAAAGAATCAATAGAAGGTTTAATTAATTTAGATGATTCATATGATGATTTATTTGGTTACAAATACTTTCAAAGAGACATTAACTTTTTTGATAATATTCCTACACCTCAAGATTTTAGAATTGGTCCTGGAGATGAATTAATTATTTCTCTTTGGGGAGAAACAAATCTACGCGATACTTTTATTATTAATAAAGAAGGATTTATTTTTTACGAAAATGTTGGTTTTATAAATCTTTCAAATAAAACCATAGATGAAGCTGAAAAACATTTAATTAGCAAGTTATCAGAAATTTACTCTACTCTTTCCGATTCATCTTCTAAAACAGAGTTGATGATTGAGATTGGGAAAATTAGATCTTTGAATATTTATTTTTCAGGTGAAGTTTTTGAGCCTGGCATCCACTTAATTCACCCATTTTCGGACGTTTTTATGTCGCTTTCAAAAGCAGGAGGAGTTAAAAAAACTGGTTCATTAAGAAAAGTGGAAATTTTAAGAGGAGGAGAATTGTTAGATACTATTGATTTTTATCAACTTTTTAATCAAGGAGAAAATAATTTCACGAATATTAGGTTAATTGATGGTGATGTAATCAATGTTCCAGTTGTTAAGAAAAAAATATCAATTTCTGGGGAAGTTAATAGACCAATGACTTATGAATTAAAAGATGAAGAGAGCTTGAAAGATCTTATTTCGTATGCAGCAGGTTTGACACCATTATCTTCTAACAATATTTTTGTAAAAACTGTTATTCCAATTTCAGAAAGATCTTCAGATGATAATGCTTTTTCTTCGTATAATGTAAAATTGATTGACTCAAAAAGTACATTTTTAAATAATGGTGATAGCGTTGAAGTTATTGGTGTTGGCGAGGTTGAATCGACTCTTTCAATTTTTGGAAGAGTAAAAAATCCAGGAGAGTATTCTGGAGTTAACGCAACATTGAAAGACATATTAGATATAGCAGGGGGATTTGATGATCCTATCTTCAGAAAAACTATTAATGATCAAATAGTTATTCTTCGTAAAAATGAAAATTCATTTTATGGAGAAGAAATAAACGTTAATTACAATGATTCTAGCTCATTAACACTACAACCAGGTGATAAAATTTTTGTCTATGAAAATATAAATTATAAAAATTCATTCACATACAGAGTAGAAGGCGAGGTTAATAAACCAGGAACTTTTCCACTTCGTGATGATATCACATTATCAGAAGCATTAAAATCGGCGGGAGGTATTACTAAAAACGGTTCATTAAAATCCACTTCTATTTTTCAAGAATTTACTAGTATAGATGATAGTGGTAATGTGTCTGTTTCTCAATCTCCAGTTGGAAATGCAAGACTTAGCTTTATACTATCTGCTAATTCTGTTGTTAAAGTCCTACCTTTCGAAAGTGTCATCAGAGTTGAAGGAAATGTTTTTTCTCCAGGACTAATTGCAATAAATGATAATTCAGTGTCGATGTATAAAGCAATAGAGCTAGCTGGAGGGAGAAAACCATATACACTAAAAAAGAGTTCTTATGTTTTAAGAGCTAATGGAGAAATAGACAAATCAAACTTTTTTCGAGGAAGGCTGAAGAAAGTTTACCCCGGTGATACTGTTGTTGTTACTGTTGATCCTAATCCAGATTCATTTGATATAACAACTTTCATAGCAGATTTATCAACTACTCTTGCAAATATAGCAGCTATCCTGATTGTTGTTGATAACAATAATTAATTTGAATGAAATTGATTCTTTTAAGACATGGTGAGAGTCAATGGAATTTGGAAAACAGGTTTACTGGTTGGAAAGATGTTGATTTAACTTCAACCGGTAAAGAAGAAGCAAAATTTTCTGCAAAACAAATTTTAAAAGAAAATTTAAAAATTAGTTCCATTTATAGCTCGATTTTAAAGCGCGCATTAGATACAGCAAGAATTATAATTGATGATTTAAGCTATTTATCTAAAGATGAATTAAAAACAAATTGGAGATTAAATGAAAGGCATTATGGCGCTCTTCAAGGTCTAAATAAGTCCGAAACTGCAGAAAAATATGGCGAAAAACAGGTTCATATTTGGAGAAGAAGTTTTGATATATCTCCACCTAAGCTTGAAATGGATGATGTTAGACATCCAAGATTTAATGGAAAATTCAAATTTATTAAACCTTCTGAATTACCTAGCGGTGAGAGTTTAAAAGATGTAATTACAAGGCTAAAGCCATTTTGGGATGATTTTAAGGGATTAAGGTTTAATAATGATGAAAATCATCTAATAGTAGCACATAGTAATAGTCTTAGAGCTATAATAAAGATATTAGAAAAATTAACCCCTTCTGAAATTATGGAAATAAATATTCCAACAGGTGTACCATTAGTCTACGAATTAGATGTAAATTTTGAAATTAGAAGCAAAAAATATTTAATAAACAAAGATAAATTAGAAATGAAAAAAGAATCAATTATACAGCAGGGTAGGAAAAAATGAATGATATTGCTAATAAATCAATTAAAGAGCATTTTAAGTTAAAAGAACATGCACAAAACGATTTTCCAAATAGTATAAAAAAAATAAGTGAAATATTAATCCAAGCACTTAGCAATGAGAATAAGTTGATGTGGTGTGGAAACGGAGGAAGTGCAGCCCAGGCTGAGCATCTGTCAGCAGAATTATTAGGTGGTTTAAATAAGAAAAAAATAGAACCCTTTTTTTCTTTATGTTTAAATACCGATCCGTCTTTTATAACTGCTTGGTCTAATGATAGCTCTTTTGAAGAAATTTTTTCAAGACAAATAGAAGCATTTGGTAATGCCAGTGATATATTGATCCTATTATCTACAAGTGGGAATTCTAAAAATCAAATTATTGCAGCAAAAAAATGTCAAGAATTGGGTGTGAAAGTAGTTTCATTTACTGGAAAAGATGGTGGTGAATTAAAAAAATTATCAGATTTTAATTTAAATGTTGAAAGCGACAGTACTCAAAGAATTCAAGAGATGCATATTTTAGTTGGTCATATTATTTGCGATATTATTGAATCACATTATAACATATAGAAAATTCTTAAACCTATATTTTTTGAATTTCCGCCATTAATAAAAAATGATGTCGTTAGCTTGTTATACACTTTTCCAAAATTAATTGAATATTTAAATGAATCATTTATGTCTACACGCCTTGAGATTAAAAATTTTAGTTTATAATGATTAAGATTATCATATGTTAAACCAGCATGAATTACCTTTGATGGATTACTATTAAGGTTATCAATAAAAGGATTTCCAACAGCATATCCTTTATAACTCCACCCCAAACTATATTCACTATGATTATAATATTTTTCATCCAAATATGGCGGATTTCGATTCTGATTAGTAGTATTAATCAATTCCAGTAAGAAATTTAATTTTGAAGACAAGTCTTTATATTCAACACCCCATAGACCATCAAATCTATTTTGAAATCTTAAGCCGCTGGTATCTTCAAAAAGATGTTGATAATAAAATTTTAACAAATTGGATTTATTTTTTTTAATATAATAAAAATCCCAAATTCCTAAATGATTACCTAAAGCATTTGCATGTGGTTGTCCTTCAATTTTTTTTCCATCAGCACTTATAATAACTTTCAAAAAATCATTAAATGTACTTGGAAATTTTCCATTAAGATATGTACTTCCTGCCCACATAGCTTCGTGAACAAATCCAAAACCATATTCATAATCGTTATCATTTTTAATTAAATACAAAAATTTTTCATGAATTAATGGAGATTCATTATAAATATCATTTTTATCTAGCACAGAATGTGCTAAACCATAAGTTAATTTAAATTTATTGTTTCTCTTAATTTGGTATTCGCCTAATAATCCAATCTTTGGAATTGGTAGAGCATTCTTACCTATTAGCATAGATCCTGAACTAAGCTCATCATTTAAATATGTACTAAAATCTCTATAATACCTCCCAAATTTTATTTTGTACAATTTTTTTATAGAAAAGGAAATATAAGATTCTGCAAAAATTATCTTTTCATTAGATGCATGAGTATTTATAAATAACTCATAATTATCAAAAATATTTTTATACGATAGTGAAATGTTTGATTGAGTAAAATTTAAGCCATTACTATTATAATTTGACCACCATTCAGGCTTATCATAATTATAAATGTTAATTGATATTTTTTTATTTTCTTTTGGAAAAAGAGTTGACAAAAAAAACAAAAATGTTAGAAAGAATTTCATAAACTAGTTCATTTGAACTGGTTCTACATAAAATTTCCAATCCATGATTTCAATCTGAGAATGTTTACTTATTTTAAATGACTGATATTCAGTACTAGGTGAAACTCTTACTACCTTGCCATTTACGAGTAAATCCAATGGCATTATAAAATTATTATTTACGTTATTCCAACGATAATAAAAATCATTATCTGTTTGGTAGTATTCTAATTTTGGTTGATTTGGAGTATAAAAATATTGTTCGGCAAAATACCACAAATCTTTATTTGTTTTTTCAGCAACTTTTGCAAAAAAATCACCTGTATTTGCAAACCCTTTTGCATTTTCCACCATAAACTCTTTTAAGATTTGAAACCAAACTTCATCATTATTTATTACACTTCGCAAGGTATGCATTACCCACGCACCTTTCATATAGGTATCACCATGTAGTGCCCAATGATTTTCATTTTCTCTACCCACTATAGGTATTTCGTTAACAATTCTATTTTTAAGAGAATTTAAATAATGAACTCCGACTTCATAACTGTCAAACTTATCTTCAAAATATATTGATTCTGAATATACCTGCAATCCTTCATGAATCCAGATATGTGTTGGATCTTGTGCTGTAACACTATTACCAAACCATTCATGGCCTGTCTCGTGAATGATTAGTGGATCAATCACGCCATACATTGGCCAACTTTTACTTCTGACTCCATTATAAATACTAAATCCATTACCATAAGTTACCGCAGATTGATGTTCCATTCCTAAGTATGGTACTTCAATTAGCTTATAGCCATCTTCATACCACTGATAATCGCCAAAGTACTTTTCATAAAATCTTATAATTTCTTTTGATTGAGTAAAATAATTGGAAGCTAGCTCTTTATTATAATCAAGGACGTAATGATTCATATTATGAATTGTATCATCTTTAATAAAAGTATCTTGAACTGCTACGTAATTTCCAATTTGAACTGAAATATTGTAATTATTTATTGGATTATTAACAAACCATTCATAAGTAGATTTATCATCACTAGTAATTACATTTCTTAATGTACCATTACCAACTGCTACCATATCTGATGGAACTGTGTACACCATTCTTACACTATCACCTTCAGCTGTAATATGATCTTTATTAGGCCACCATATTCGCGCACCTTCACCTTCGCAAGAAACAGCAATCCAATCACGTCCTTCTTTATCTTTAGACCACGTAAATCCACCAGCCCAAGGAGGATTATCAGCACTCTGGGGAACTCCATGATAAAAAATAGTAAACTCAAAAATACTGCCTTTTTTAATGGTTGAAATAAAATCGATTAATACTGCATCAAACTCTCTTGAAAAAGATAACTCCTGATTTGCATAACTTACTTTTTTAATACTTAAGTTTTCTGCTAAATCAATCTGAAGTTTATTTAAATCTCTAATGCTTTCAGCTTTAATTGTTACAAAACCATCTAATGATTTTTTCTCAATATCAAAATCAATGTTAATATCATAAAATGACACTCTATATGACGATCGATTTTCATTTAAACTTCCTATTAAAAGGTTGTTTGGAGTTAATTCTGGTAGCTTGTATTGGTTCCCGTGAGGTCTATTTTCTTGACAAGACAAAAATGTACATACTAATACACTAAAAATTATTTTTTTCATAATAAGTCCTTGTTTTAAATATGTTATTTGCAAAAATGATATAATATAGAATAATACAAAAAAGAAACCAGAGCACTATAGCAAACGCTTCTTTAATCAGAAATAGAATGTAAACTATAACCAAATACACAATCAATTTAATCCAATAAGGTTGTGCCCATAATTTCAATAAAGAATTCATTTGAAACCTTTTAAATAATTATAATACTCCATAGAATCATTATAAATAGAATCATATTTATTCTCAATGCTAATATCCTTTTTTTGATATTTTTGAAATCCTGAAGTTTCTATTACATTATTGTACCAATGTTGCCACCAAATACCGTCATTAGGATGACTCCCTTTTTTCCATTGAAGCATAGATTCATCAAATTTAATATTGATACTTTCACACCAATTAAATAGTACTTCTTTAGGATTTTTAAGTAAATCTTCTGAATCAATAATCTTAAACCTCTGATTTGATTCTTTTAAAAACTTTGCAATTTCAAACTGCTGAGGGTAACCCAATTCTGTAATACTATTTAACTTATTTTTAGCTGTATAAGAACTTATAACTTCTCTTGGATGTCTTAGCAAAATGCAATTTTCACATTTTTTTATCCAATCTATTTTCGTTAGATCAATTAAATGATGTGCCATATGCTTTTGATACCAAATATGTTTTTGATTAGGCACTTTATTGATTAGATAATCAACAATTTCATCATAATCTGAAAGGTAACGATTAATTATTTTTTTGTGCATTGGATGATTGATTTGAGTCTCTTTCAAGTAGTAGGCATAAAACGGTTCATCAGTTACATATGTATCTTTTCTGGATGACCACGATCTCATGAGCGCAGTGGAAATATTTCTGGGTCCAGACCAACAAGCTACTATCATTCTTAATTAATATTTTCTTGAATATGTTTGTTATATAAAAATCTTATTTGATTTACTAGAGAATCAGAACTTGTTGATTTTAAATTTCTATCTTCTATTTTTGAGACTGGAATTATTCCAGCAAAAGTTCCAGTGACAAAAGCTTCATCACAATCTATTATATTATCAAAAATGAAGTCTTGTTCTAAAATAGGAATATTATTTGACTGACAAATCATAATTGCTTTCCCTCTAGTAATACCATTTAGGCAATATTTTCCTTTGGAAGTCAAAACTTTATTTTCTTTAACAAAAAAGAGGTTAGTAGAATTGCATGTACTAATATTACCATTTGGATCGTTCATGATTCCTTCATCGAAACCTCTTTTGTTAGCTTCAATGCTTGCTAATATACAATTCAGTTTACTTAAAGTATTATAATGAGTGCTTAAAATATTATAGGGTGGCCTAATGATTGGAACTCGACCAATTGTAACTCCATTTTCATAAACTTTTGGATCCGTTTTTTTATATTCAGGAATTATAACAAAATTTATTGGCCCTCTATTTGCATTAGGGTTTTGGTATGGAGTTATTTTATCACCTCTTGAAATGACTAATCTTATATGAACATGATCAGTCATGGAGTTTTTTGATAATACTTTATTAATTTCATCAATTATATTTTTTTTTGAATAAGGAATATTTAAAGAAATCCCCGCTGCACTTTCAAATAATCTATCTAAATGTTCATCAATGAACATAAGTTTAGATTGGTGTAATCTAATACCTTCCCATACACCGTCTCCTAATAAAAACCCGCTATCGAATACTGAGATTTTAGCTTCGCTTCTTGGATATAGATCACCATTAATATTAATAAAAATATTTTCGTTCTTTGGATCGTGTATAAATGAATGACTGCTCATTATTGTGGGCCCACAGGGACTTGAACCCCGAACCTGCGGATTATGAGTCCGTTGCTCTAACCAATTGAGCTATGGGCCCTTGATAATAAATTATCATAAAAGTAAATTAAGTCCGAAGTTATAAATCAATATATAATTATAGAATAAAATAAAGTAGATTTGTAAATGTATAAAATAGGTATAATAGGCAATGGTTTTGTTGGAAATGCAGTTGCTAAGGGCTTTTCTGAAGAGTTTAATTATCAAGCAGAAATACGGATTTATGATAAAAATCCTTCTTTATCCTTGCATACTTTGGACGAAACTATTAATCAATCTGAGTTTATATTTTTGTCAGTACCAACTCCATCACGTAAATCTGGCGACATCGATATTTCTATAGTAGATAATGCTCTTGATGAAATAAGTAACATTAAATCCAAGGATAGCATCATTCTTCTTAGGTCAACAGTAGTTCCAGGAACATCCAGGAATTTTCAAGAAAAATATAAAAACCTTAATATTGTTTTCAATCCTGAATTTCTCACAGAAAAAAATGCAGTTCTTGATTTTGTTTCCCAAGAAAGAGCAATATTTGGAGGAGAAAATACTGATGTTTTAAAAGTAGAAAAGCTTTTTAGGCATAGGTTCGGTGATGAGTTAGAAATAATCAAAACTGATTATGAAACTGCTGAATTAATCAAATATATGAACAATCTATTTTTGGCTACAAAAGTATCTTTTTTAAATGAAATGAAGATCTTAGCGGATTCAGAAAATATTGATTGGAATACAGCTGTTAAAGGCTTTACATTAGATAGCAGAGTTGGTAAATCACATAACAATGTTCCGGGGTACGATGGTAAATTTGGTTTTGGTGGTAGTTGCTTTCCAAAAGACATTCAAGCATTAATTAATTTTGCTAATAAAAAAGGTATAACTATGGACGTAATAGAGGGTGCTTGGAAAACTAATCTTAAAGTAAGACCTGAAAAAGACTGGGAGCAGCTTTTAGGAAGAGCAATATCTGAAGATGAAAAATAGTAAGTACCCAATTATTTGGTTAACTGGTCAGCCAGGCTCTGGCAAGACTACTCTTTCAAATGAATTATTGAAGATAATTTCTAATTTTGAAGATAAAATTAATGTTATTCAAATAGATGGAGATGATCTAAGACATTTAACAGACAATAAGGATTATTCAAAAGAAGGTAGATATTCTAATATTAGGTTAGGACAGAACATTGCGTTATTTTCTCAAAATAAAGGTTCTCTTGTTATAGTATCTTTAGTAGCACCTTATCTTGATTTAAGGGAAGAATTCAAACAAAGAACTACTGTATGCGAGTTCTATATTTATACAGAAAAAATTCGTGGTAGAGAACATTTTTTTTCAAAAGATTATAAAAAACCAAAACATAATTTTTTTCCAATTGATACAACAGTAAAAACAGTAAAGGAGTCAGCAGATGAAATATTCGCTATTTATAGGAAGATGGCAACCTTGGCATAATGGACATAAATGGTTAATTGATCAAAGATTAAAAGAAGGTAAAAATGTGTGTATTTGTATAAGAGACGTAGAGGCTGATGAAAAAAATCCATTTTCTCCACAAGAAGTTGAATCAAATTTAAGCGAAAAATTAAAAGATTTAATTAATTCAGGTAAAGTCAAGGTGATTATTTTACCAGATATTGAATCTATAAATTATGGAAGAGGTGTAGGATATGATATTATTGAACATGTACCCCCAAAAGATATTGGTAAAATTTCAGCAACTGAAATAAGAAAAAAATTAAATAAAGTATAACTAGATTATTTCTAATTACTTGCGTAATGTACGATTCTATGAATGAAAACAATATTTTTCTTAAATATTTTTATAGAGAACAAAAACTATTTTTTAGATTACTATTTTTGTCAATATTTATAAGCTTAGTAGTATCTTTTTCGCTCCCCAAGTTATACAAAACTACATTTTCTTTTTTTCCAAATAGTTCTGCAGGTAGCATGGAATCAGTTAGGTCGGTTGCAGTTTCTATCGGGTTAGGCATAGCAGGAATGGATGCTGAGGGGTATGATTTAACAAACATAGTAAAATCAGACAGAATAAAAAGAAATATTGTTCAAAAAAAATGGGATACAAAAAAAAATAATAATCCTGAAGGTTTAGTGGATTACTGGGGTATTCCAAATCGAGTTTCTTTAAATCCTTTAGACTACATCTTTAAATTTATTTACTTTATTCTCTCAATTCCTCAAGAGCCTAATGAATTACTGCATGAAAGAATTGCTATAAACAAATTTTCTGATAGATACATTTCTAGTAAAAATAATTTAACTGGCCTTATTACTGTTGATGTGTGGATGGAAGAACCCGAGCTGTCTAAAGCTGTAGCTGAAAAATTTGTTGAAGAAATAAAAGCTTATGTTTTTGAGATTGAATATAGCAACCTATCATCACAAGAAAGTTTCATTGAAAAGAGATTAAGTGATGTAAAAAATGACCTTGAAAAAAATGAAGAAGAATTAAAAGATTTTCGAGAAAAAAACCGAAATATTTCTGTACCTGAATTAATATTAAAAGAAGATAGATTAAAAAGAGAAGTTTCAATTAATTCTCAGATTTACATTACTTTGCAACAAGAATTAGAACTAGTAAAAATTAAACTTGTTGGGCAAAAAGACCCGATAGTCTTACTTGATAAGCCTCAGTTAGCACCAAAAAAAGATAAGCCTAAGCGAGCATTTATAATGATAAGTGGAATGCTATTTTCTTTAATGATTTATGTTATGTTTGTTTTATTTAAATACAGAAATAAACTATTTGAATGATTAAAAAGGTTTTATCAATAATAGGCACTAGGCCTGAAGCTATCAAAATGGCTCCCATGATTAAAGAACTTAATGAAAGTGATTTAATTGATCACAAGTTGTGTATTACATCTCAGCACAAAGAGGCATTAATGGAAGTGGTTAACTTTTTTAATCTTGAAGTAAATTATGATCTAGATATTATGAAGGAAAATCAATCTTTATTTGATGTAACTATTAATATTCTTAGTAAGCTAGAGAAAGTATTAGAAATTGAAAAGCCAGATATGGTTTTGGTTCATGGTGATACTACCACTTCATTTGTTGCATCTCTTGCTTCATTTTATAAAAAAATTATGATTGGACACGTTGAAGCAGGCTTAAGAACTTATAAAAAGTTTGAACCATTTCCTGAAGAAATTAATAGAAAACTTGTCGATTCTATTTGTGATTTTTATTATGCACCAACACAATTAGCTAAAGAAAATTTAATTAATGAAGGAGTAAATCAAAAAAAAATCTTTGTTACTGGTAATACTGTAGTCGACGCAGTAGAATTATGCTTAGATAGGATTGAAGAAAAATCTTTGTCATTTATAAATGAATTTCAAAAAGTAAAAAACAAAAAAAATATTTTATTAACGACACACAGGCGAGAAAATTTTGGTAAACCATTGGAAAATATTTGTGATGCAATAATTGAAATCAGTGATAATGAAACATACCATATCTTCTGCCCAGTTCATCCAAATCCTAATGTTAAAAATTATATTTATGAAAGATTTCAGAATAAAAAAAATATCACCCTTTTAGATCCTTTGAAATATCCAGAGTTTTTATTCCTAATGAGCAAATCAGATATTATTATTTCAGATAGTGGAGGAGTCCAAGAAGAAGCTCCTTCTCTAAATAAAAAAGTTATTATTTTGAGAAACTTTACTGAAAGACCAGAAGGTTTAAATTCCGGACATTTATTTATAGCCGGTACTGAAAAAAAATCAATAATTGAAGTTTTTAATAAAATTTTATCTAGCAAACCTATTGTTGGAAAAAACCCGTATGGAGACGGAGATGCTTCAAAAAAAATAAGAAGCCATATTGAATCATTAAATGTTTAAAAATAAAACTATATCTATAATCGGTCTTGGTTACGTTGGTTTACCTACTGCGCTGATAGTCGCAAATGCAGGATATAAAGTTTTTGGGTATGATAAAGATACAGAAATTATCACTGAATTAAATAATCATAAGCTAAGAATATTAGAGAATGGATTTGAAGATTTTTTTAAATCAGTAGTCAAAAAAAATAAGATAAGTTTTAAAAACAATTTAGAAAAATCAGATGTTTATATAATAGCTGTACCAACTCCAATTTATAAAGATAAAACTCCAGATTTGAGTTACATTGAGAGCGCGTGTGAAGAGATAATACCTCTATTAAAAAAAAATGATACCATAATATTAGAGTCAACTAGTCCAATTGGTACTACTAAAAATATTCTTCAACAAATAAAATCAAAAAGAAAAGATTTATTTAATAAAAAACAACTCCCATGTTTTAGTTTGGCTTATTGTCCAGAGAGAGTTTTACCTGGGAACTTAGTAGATGAGATTTTAAATAATGATAGAATAGTTGGAGGTATTAATGAGGAGTCTTCAAAAAGTATAAAAAAGTTTTATCAATCTTTTACTTCAGGTAACGTTTTTGATACAAATTCACAAACGGCAGAACTTGTTAAATTAACTGAAAATGCATTTAGAGACGTAAATATTGCATTTGCAAATGAACTATCAATGCTTTGTGAAAACAAAGATATTAATGTCTTAGATGCAATTGAGCTTGCTAATAAACATCCCAGGGTAAATATTTTAAATCCTGGAATTGGAGTTGGGGGCCATTGCATCCCAGTTGATCCTTGGTTTATTGTACATAGTTCAAAAAAATATAGCTCCCTTATTAAAAGGTCTAGAGAAATAAATAATGAGAAAACTAAATGGGTGCTTGAAAAAATTATACAAATAATTGATAAGTTATCTGAAAGTAACAAAGAAATTAAAATTGGTATTCTTGGAATAACTTATAAGCCTAATATTAATGATATAAGAGAGTCCCCATCGTACAAGATTGCATTATCATTGAAAGAAAAATATAATTCTTTAAGCGTTTCGGATGAATATGTATATCCTAAACCTAAAGATTTGAATTGTATTTCAAAAGATAGGTTAATAATAGAGTCAGATATTATATTCATCCTTACGAAACACACTGAGTATAAAAATATAAATTCAAGTAAAGTGATTGATTTTTCATGAAAAATTTTGATAAGAAGCAGTTTAATGGGTTAAATATTTTAGTTTTAGGAGATATTATTTTAGATCATTTTATTTTTGGAACGTCCAATAGAATATCACCAGAAGCTCCAGTCCCTATTGTCGAAGTTACATCAGAAGATTATATGTTGGGAGGCGCAGCTAATGTTGCAAATAATATTTCTGAGTTGGGGGCAAATTGCACTTTAATAGGTTCAATTGGTCATGACTTAAGCGGAGAAAGAATTCAAAGTTTATCAGAAGAAAAGAAAATAAACTTCTTGCCATTTTTAACTAATAAAAAAACTACAACCAAATCTAGAGTTTTTATCGACCATCATCAAATTTCAAGATTAGACTATGAAGATAAAAGTGAAGTTGAATTATTAAAAAATAAAAAATTTATGGATTTGATTAAACAGCAGATTATAAAAAATGATAGTGTAGTAATATCTGACTATTGTAAGGGTTTTTTATCAGAAATATTTGTTACTAAAATCATAGAATTTGCAAAATCAAATAACAAAACAGTTTTTGTAGATACCAAAAAGACTAATTTAGATTGTTTTCTTAATTCTGACTATGTTACTCCGAATGTATCAGAACTCTCAAAGATTGTTAAATACGATGTCAAAAATTCTCAGACTGCTATTAAAGAGGCATGTCAAATTGTTTTTAACAAATTTCAAATTCAAAACCTAGTTATTACAAGGAGTAGTAAGGGCGCAGGACTTTTAAATAGAAATAGTTCTATTTTTTTAAAAAATAAAGCAATTAAAGTTTTTGATGTAACTGGAGCAGGTGATTCATTTATATCAATTTTTTCATTGCTCAAGACAATAAACTTTTCTGATGAAACCAGTCTTAAAATTAGTACTGCTGTGGGTAGTATAGCTGTTTCAAAACCAGGAACTTATGCAGTGAAAATGGATGAGATAATAAAATTTATATCTGATGAAAAATAAAACAATTATTGTAACAGGAGGAGCTGGGTTTATAGGCAGTAATTTAATCAAAAGATTGAATTCAATTGGTTTTAAAAATATTATTATTGTTGATAGTATATCACAAAATAAATATAAAGAAAAAAATTTAGTAAATCTTGAATATGAAAATATAATCGATAAAACAACTTTTATAAATAATTTAGATGATTATTCAAATTCAGAATTTTGTTTTCATCAAGGAGCATGTTCAGATACTACAAATAATGATTTCAACTATATGAAAGAAAATAATTTAGAGTACTCAATTAAGTTGTTCGATTTTTGTAATCAAAACAATATTGACATGGTTTACGCATCAAGCGCTGCTGTATATGGAGATTCTTTATCATTTTCTGAATCTATAAGAGATGAAAATCCAAAAAATATTTATGCTAAATCAAAAGCTGAGTTTGATAACTATATTAGAAGTATTGAAGATAACTTGAACATAAATGTAACAGGGTTAAGATATTTCAATGTTTATGGACCTCACGAACATCATAAAAATAACATGAGCTCTGTCATTCTTAAATTTTTTAATCAAATGAAAAGTGGTTCTAGCATAAAAATTTTCAAAGGCAGCGAGACCTTCTTAAGAGATTTTATTTTCGTTGAAGATGTAATAGATATCAATATATTTTTTTATAAAAATAGACAAACAAATATTTTCAACGTTGGTACATCAGTTCCTAGGTCTTTTAGAGAAATTGCAGAGATCTTTAAATCGATTCATAAAAATTTATCTATTGAAGAGATTAATTTTCCTAATGAACTTAAAGGGAAATATCAAAAATTTACTAAAGCTGATAACTCAAAAATTAACAAAGTCATTCCAAATTTAAAGTACACCCCACTGGAAGAGGGTGTAAAAAAATATAATAGATTTTTAGAAAAGTATAGTCAATGAAAGTAAGCATAATAATTACAGTATTTAATCGTGAGGAATTTATTGCTAGAAGTATAAGAAGTTGTTTAAGCCAAACTATGGCTAGGAATGAATATGAAGTAATTGTGGTCAATGATGGTAGTACTGATAAAACTGAAGACGTAATTGATTCCTTTGGAGATGAAATTAGAAAAATTTCATATAAAAAAAATATGGGATTAGCTCATGCTTCAAACATGGGCATAAAAGCAGCAAAAAGTAAGTACGTTGTTAGAGTTGATTCGGACGATTACATTCACGAGGATTTAATAAAAATTGAGTATGCTTTTATTGAAATGAATAAATATGATGCCGTATCTTGTGATTATCTCGTTGTAGATACTAATGAAAATATAATTTCAAGAGAAAATGCATTAGAAAAACCAATTGCATGCGCAATTATGTTTAATAAAGACAAATTAACTCAAGTAGGATTGTATGACTCAAAATTTAGATTAATGGAAGAACAAGACTTAAGAAATAGATTCACTAAAAAATTTAAGATTATGAATATCGAAATTCCATTATATCGTTATTTAATGCACGATCATAATGCAACAAAAAATCTAGAAAATGTTAATAAGTATAAAAAACTCTTAGATAAAAAATATGAAGATTAAAAAGCCATTAATAATAGCTGAGATTGGTGTAAATCATTTCGATATTGCTAAGCTGTTTGATATCTCCCCAATTGATGCAGCAAAAAAAATGATTTACGAAGCAAAGATAAACGGGGCAGATGTTGCAAAATTTCAAACCTATAAAGCAGAAAAAATTGCTGCAAAATTTTCACCTTCTTATTGGGATACTAGAGAAGAACAAACAAAATCCCAAATTGATCTTTTTAAAAAATTTGATTCGTTTGGTAAAGATGAATTTCAAGAATTATCAAGTTATTGTAATGAAGTTGATATTGAGTTTATGTCCACAGGTTTTGATATTGAAAGTGTTACTTATATAAATGATATAGTGGCAAGGCATAAAATTGCCTCCGCTGATTTAACCAATATTGAGCTAATCAGAAACATATCTTTTTTCAACAAGCCAATATTACTATCAACTGGCGCATCAACGCTTGAGGAAATTGATTTTTCAGTTAAATTTATTGAAGATTTAGGTATTAAAAGATTAACGTTGTTACACTGTGTTTTAAATTATCCTACTAAAAATAGTAATGCAAATCTTTGGATGATTCGTTACTTATCTGAAAAATACCCAAACCATATTATTGGTTATTCCGATCATACTAAGTATAATATTGACATCTTAACTTCATCTGTTATGTTGGGAGCCGCGGTGATTGAAAAACATTTCACATTAGACAAGAGTCTTAAAGGGAATGATCATTATCATGCTATGGACTCTAAAGATTTAAAACATTTTAAAAATCAATTAGAGGAATACCAGAGTTTTATTGGCTCATCTTCATCTTATAATGATTTAATTGACTCGCAAGATATATCTAGAAAAAATGCTAGAAGGGGAGTTTATTTTGAAAAGAATGTTTTAAAGGGCAATACAATAAAGAAAGAGGATGTTAAATTTCTCAGACCACAACTTGATGGATTATCAACATTTGAATTCGAAAAATTAATTAAATCCAAATCAAAATATAAAAGAAACTTTCAAAAGGGAGAATTGTTCAAAAATGACTGAAAATAAATATAATTTGTCTGGTAAAAATGTACTAATCTGTGGTGGATTAGGATGGTTGGGGTCACACTACTCAAAGGGAATTCTTAATAGTTCAGATGCAATTTTTATTTTAGATAACGATGATTTAGATGCATATAAAGATTTTTTTACAGAAAAAGAATTAGAAAAAATAGTTTACCAAAAAGTCGATTTTTACAATCATGAGAAATTTAAGACAACTTTAAGAAAAATTATTAAAGATAATCATATTAATTGCTTGATTAACAATGCATTTGATTTTTCTTCAAATACAGGTTTTGGGGAAAAAATTGATTTCATTGAGTCAAAAATTAATCATTGGGAAAAGACTGCAGATTCAGGTATGATTTGGCCTTTAATTTCTTGTAGAGAGATTTTACGAAATAGAAATAAAGTAAATCACATAAGTATTATAAATATCGCATCAATGTATGCTCTTATTGCACCCAACCCAAATAATTATTTAGACAATGATTCATTCATGCTTCCTCAATATGGTATGGTTAAATCTTCAATTATAAATTTGACTAAGTATCTTGCATCATATTACGGGGCAGAAGGTTTAAGAATAAATTCAATTGCTCCTGGGGCCTTTCCTAAAAAAGATAAACTAAATAATGATTTTGGTGAAAAATTAATTAAGAATATACCTCTTGAAAGGTTAGGAGAGCCAGAAGATTTAGTTGGTCTAGTTTTATTTTTATTATCAAATGATAGTAGCTATATAACAGGACAAACATTCACTGTTGACGGTGGATGGACAATTAGATGAGCCTTCACGCTATTATCCAAGCCAGGCTTGGATCATCAAGATTAAATCATAAGGTAATGAAGATTATTGAAGGTTTAACACTGCTAGAGCACATAATAAATAGAATTAGTCATAGCAATGCAATTACAAAAATAATAATTGCAACAACATCACTTAAAGAAGACATTGAAATTGTTAATTTTTGTAAAAATAATAATATTGATTTTTATTGCGGATCCGAAAATGATGTTTTGAACAGATATTTTGAAACAGCAAAAAAATTTAAATCAAAAAATATATTAAGAGTAACTTCAGACGATCCTTTTAAAGATTTTGAGATAATAGACAAAATGGCTGAATTATTTTTTACTAAAAAATATGATCTTGTAACTAATACTTTCCCGCCAACATTTCCTGAAGGATTAGATGTAGAAATATTTACGTGTGATGCTTTAAAATTTGCAAAAAAAAATGCAAAATCTGACTTTGAAAAAGAACATGTCACTCAATTTTTTTATAAAAATTCTAAAAATTTTAAAATAAAGAACTTTACAAATAATATTAATCTTTCAAGCAATAGGTGGACAATAGATACATTAGATGATTTAAGGTTTACAGAAAGAGTTTACAAGGATTTATATAATAAAAATCATATATTTCTAATGGATGAAATTATTAACTATTTGCGATTAAATCCTTCTGTGAAAGAAATTAATGCAAATGTGAAAAAATCGGAGATGTATAGGTGAAAAGATTTTCAGATAGCGAAAAAAAGTATGTTTTAGATGTTCTAAAAAATGAATTCAGAACCTCAAAAAATAGTAAATACAATAATCTATTTGAAGAAAGATTATCGAACTTATTTGAAACAAAGTATACAATTGGTCAGGTAAATGGAACAACAACTATGCACACAGCGTTAGCTGCTGGGAATGTTAAACCTGGAGATGAAGTCATTGTAACTCCATTAACTATGTCAAGCACTTCACTATGTGTATTACATAATGGATCAATTCCTGTCTTTGCAGACGTTAATCCACAAACTTTTAATATTGATCCTAATTCAATAAGAAAATTAATTAACAAAAAGACAAAAGCTGTTATTACCGTTTCATTGTATGGACTTCCAACAGATTGCAAAGAGATTTATGACATATGTAAAGAAAATAATATTCTTCTTATTGAAGATAATGCTGAATCATTTATGTCAATATACAATGGTAAACCATTAGGAACATATTGTGACTTTGCAAGTTATAGTTTTCAAGCTAGTAAGCATATAACATGTGGAGAAGGGGGCGCACTTACAACAAATTCCAGAGAACTAGCAGATGCTGCAAGAAGATTTACAAGTCTTGGTTATTCTACAGTAAATGCAAAGAAAGGAAAAATAACAAAAGAAGAAGTACAAAGTCCTTATTTTAGCAGACACGTATCGCTTGGTTTTAATTTTAGAATGTCTGAATTAAATGCAGCCGCACTTCTGGGTCAATTAGATCATTGGGAAGAGCTTATAGAACAAAGAATCAAGGTTGCCAAAATTTATGACGATGTAATTAGCCAATCTAATTTATTTTCTCCCCAATTTTGTCCTGAGGGATATAAAAATACATACTGGGCATACACAGTTTTAATGAATACAGAAAATCCAAAAAAAGATTGGGCAGATTTTAGAAAAATATTTATGAATAATGGCGGTGAAGGTTACTACGGTGCATGGAAATTAACCTATTTTGAACCATTGTTTTTAAATGAAATACAAAATTATAAAGGAGTTTATCAGAGATTTGAGAGCGGACTTTGTCCTAATGCTGAATTTGTACAACCACGCCTTCTTCAACTTAAAACAAATTATTGGAATATTGATGAAGCACATAAGCAAGCAGAAATTTTCTCTCAATCTATTAATGAGTTTGAGGGATAACATTGTTAAATTTTTTTTTTAACAAAATTGAGGTTCCATCTTTCATATTCAAAGAGACTCCAATAGTTCTGATAGGAACATTGTCTTTAAGATTATCTAAGTTTTTTATTTTTCTTTTTGCAGCAAGTAAATTAGGACCGAACTTATGGGGTTCTTGGAATATTTTACTTTTGTTTTCAATGTATTTTTCCCATTTCCATTTTGGATTAATTAATGCATTCAATCGAGAAGGACCAATATACCTTGATGATAAAATAACTTTTGAAAATATTCATAAAAATGTCCTGTCTGGAATATTTATTAGCTTATTTATATTTACAGTAATTCTATTTTTTATGGTTAGGAATTATAGTGTAGATTCAGAAACAATTAGGTTGTTCATCTTTTACTTTTTATTTAACCAATTATATTATTTTACAGAAATTTATTATAAAGTTAAAATTCAGTTCAAAAAAATTGCATTTTATCAAATTTTTAGAAGTATTTTTCTTATCTTAAGCTCGTTTTTTCTTGTAGATACCTACTTGATAAATGGATTAATTCTTGCATTAATGATACCAGATATTTTTTTTGTACTAATTAATATTAAAATTTTCAAAAAAATAAAATTTAATTTTGATATTTTATTATTAAAAAAATATGTGAGAATTGGATTTCCAATCATGATTGTTGGTTTTTCATTTATGCTTATCCAAACTATTGATAGACTTATAATCTTAAGGTTTTTTAATCAACAAGACTTAGGTATTTATGCATTAGGAGGAACAGTTTTTCAAGCGCTTCTTATATTTCCTCAAATCTTATCAATGCAATTTTACCCAAGAATGATTAGATCTTATGGAAAAAGTAAAAATAAGATTGCTCTAAGAAATAGTTTTTTTAATCAGCTTTTCATTTCATTACTTATTGTTGCGCCAATAGTTTTTTTCACAATTTTTTCAATACCATTGATTATTTCGAACTTTCTTCCGGACTATAAAGATTCTATTCATATTGCTCAAGTTTTAACTGCAGCAGTTATTTTTCTTCCCATAACTTTTGTGGCAGGAAACGTTTTAAATATTTTAGACTTACAAAAAAAATATCTTACTTTTCAAATATTTGCTATTTTTGTAAATCTTTTTCTAAGTCTAATAGCGATTTCTTATAACTATGGTATTCAAGGTGTTGCATTTGCTACGTTTATTAGTTTTTTTTCTTATTCAATAATAATAATTCTATATTTGCTTAATTATGTTTTCAAATTATAAAATCAATATTTTTAATTTTGTTTCTTTTCTTTCAATGGCTGTTATCTTTCTTGCTCCTATTAGAAAACTAACTACTCTATTTGGATTTTTTTCAATTCAACAATTTTTATCAATTTTATTAGTTCTAGCATTTATTATCGGCATGCTAAAAGGTAAGTTGTTAAATCACAAAAAATTTCTTCTTTTTATCTTTTTTATATTCATTTTTGATTCTTTTTTATATGTATACCATCTTAGCGCAGGTTTTCCTCCTGATTTAATTAACATATTTAATAGGTATAAGATGTGGATTTACGCATATATAATCTGTGTTATTAACTTCACTTATAGTCAGGAAGTTTTTTTTGGTAGAACAATAATTTTTTCAACTTTTTTTGCTTCAGTATTAGCTATAATAAATTATTTACTTAATATTGAATCACTTCAAATTTTAGCTTTTTGGGACTTTAGAATGTTTAGAGCTGGTTCTGGATTGGAATATGATACAAATTATTTTGCAGCATTAATTTGTATGTCTATACCCTTCCATCTCAACGCAAAAAAATATCTATCAAACTTTAAGTTCTATAATAAAAAAATCAGTTCAATAATTGTACTTGTTATTTTTGTAACTCTTTTTCTTACCTTGTCTAGAGGTGCTTATTTGGTAGGTGGGTTATTTATTTTTTACTATTTTTTTAAAAATATCAAGAACAGGAATATATCAATCAATAATATTGTTTCGAGCTCAGTAATCATTTTAGCGATCGCAATTTTTTTTCCTACACTAACCGCAATTATTTTTACAAGATTTGAAGATATTACAAGTGCCTTTACAATTTTGGATAGTTCTCTATTAAAAAGAGTTGATAGTTTAAATTCTGCAAAAGTACTATTTGCAAATAATCCAATTTTTGGAATTGGTGTTGGGCAGTCTGCACTATTATCTGGATCTACTGGAATTATTGATACTAATCGTACTTTTGATAATCAATATTTAACAATACTTGTTGAGCAAGGTGTTATATTTTTTCTAACATACTATTTATTTTTATTTACGAATATATGGAGAGATTTTAAAATTAATTCTTTAAATGAATTCAATTTATCGTTAATTGCATATTTCATATTTTGTTTGTTTTATAATGTCGAGACTTTATGGTATTTCTATTTTTTAATAGGAATAATAATTAGTCAAAAAAGGAAATTAAATGAAAGCATTAATTAGCGATAATTTTCAAGAAAAGGATCTAAATAAATTTGATATAATCTTTACGTACTTCCCAAGCACAAAATTTCATAAGAATGTTCATTATCTCTTCAATCATTATCAAAATTGCCAGGTCAAAGAAATTATCAAATTTAGAAAGATTTTCTACGGAGACTTATTTGTTGCAAATGATACTTCAAATGTATATATAAAAGAAGCATTTGATATTAATTTTATTGAAAATATTTACAGGGAATACAATGCATTAAATGAAGTAATAGATAAGTATGAAATCAAGGAAATTCATTTAAATTCAGAAAAATTTAACCAAAATATTTTTAGGATAGTTTCTAAATCAAAAAATTTAAAATATTTTTCAAGTAGCTTAAAAAATACATTTTTTACAATATCTAAGTTGATTTTAATATTTCCATCAATTTTCATAATTATTTACCACATTTTTAAAACACATTTTCAAAATAGACTTTTATCAAAATTTAAATCTGAAGAAAAAGATAAAAATTCTAAAATTACTGTAATTGCATCTGGAAGGAATTCAGATCTTAGACTTATAGAGAAATTAAAAGATTTAAAAAATATTCATTGGTATATCACTACAAATTCTTACACAAAAACTTTAAAAAAATTTATTGAATCGATTCAAAAAAGGAATGAATCTTTCTTTATCCAAAAAAGTTCAATTTGGATGAGTATTACTATTTTTTTTAGGAGTATAGTAAATATTTTTTCAATAATAAGTTTTTCATTTAAGAAAATTAAGGTAAATGGTGTTTTTTCAAATTATACCCTTTTTGATTTTATAGATATTTATGGATATTTATACTTTTTAACAGCTGTTAATTATTTGAAAGTATCATCAAATATAATTTATAAAAAAGATTTAAATAATTTTTCTAAGCGAAATATTTTTATGACAGCTCCAGGAACTTCATATATTGAGTTAAATAAGCTATTAATTGCCAATGGCTTGGAAACCAATCATATTCAACATGGTATGATGATTGAACCTTTTTCATATAAATTTAATGTCACAAAGAATTTTTTATTTTCAGAATTAGATGTAAAAATTATGAATATGATGTGCGATGATGATGTAATAAACGAATACCCAATTTCGCAAATAAATAATTTTTCTTCAGCTACTTCAAAAAATTTTAAAGATATATTGAGCATTGGTGTATTATCGACAACATTACATTATTCAAGTAATAAAATTTTGAATTATTCATTAAAAAAACATGATCAATCTCATCAAGAATATTTTTTAAAGATGATAGAAAGTTTAAAAGATAAAAATCCAAAATTTCATATTAATTTTAAATTTCATCCAAACCAGGAGCATCATGAAATTGGTAATTTTATTGATCAATATACCGAGAGTCTTGATGAAATAATCTCAAAATCACATATAATTATTACTCCAGTATCTTCAACAGTACTAAATCTAATTTTAAATAAAGTTCCATTCATTCTATATAATCCTAAAATTTATTTGGAGGATTCGTTTAGCAGTCTTGTTGATAAAGATTTAATTGTATCAAACTCAGATTTATTACTTAAAAAAATTGAAAAATTTAAAAATGATAAAAATTATTTCGAAAAAAGAATTGAAAATATGTACTCAACCTATAAAAAGTTAGTTTTTATAAATGAATAAAAAAATTCTCATTTTAAATCACCATGGTATTGGTGATGTTCTCATGAATGTTCCACTTATTAAGACATTGCACAAACAAAATTTTGAAATTGATATGACTTTCAAGAGTAAGTTAGAGCAATCTTTAATTGATCCAATGAACATAGTTAATAAATCTTATTTATATGATTTTAGAAGAAAAAAATTTCCAAATAATATTAATAACCTAATATTATTTATCAAACAATTAAGAAAAGAAAAATATGATATTGCATTTTCAACATGTGGAATTAGTGTTTTTTATTCAAAACTGTTGTTTAGGTTTTTAGGTATAAAAAAAATAATCATTTCAGATAAATCAGCAGAATCAAATGATCATAAGTCAAAAATAAACTTAAATTTATTGAAACAATTAAAAATTAATCATGACAATTTTATCGAGGATTTTTCAATTCAATTTCCCAATAATTTTAAAAGTTTTTCAGTTCCAAAAAATTATATATGTTTACACCCAGGATCTGGCCCTATTGAAACGCATAAAAGAATGAAATTAAAGGACTTCAAAAAAATATTTAATTTACTCCCTGAAATGAATTTTATAATTACTGGTAGTGAAATTGAAAAAGATCAATGTGAGGAGCTGTTTAATGTTGCAAAATTTATGAATATTAATATTAAAAATTTTTGCTCTAAAATGGATATCTTTCAAACTGCATTCTTGATAAAAAAATCATCTTTTGTCATTGGTGGTGATAGTGGCATATTACACTTGGCAAATAGTGTAGATACCCCTGTAATTGGTTTTTTTGGACCAACAAATTCAAAACATACTGGTCCAATAAATAAAAATAATATTTTCATAAATGACAAAAAATGTCAATGTAAATACCCTCAAATTAATGATGGTTGCGATTGTATGAATAATTTTTCAACTTTTGATATAGAAACAGCTATAAATTCAATAAATAAATGAAAAAAATATTACAAGATTTAAAAAATGGTGAAATAATTATTCAAGATGTGCCAAAACCCAAAATTAAAAGTAATCACTTAATTATTAAAACAAATGCATCATTAATTTCAATAGGTACTGAAAAAACCTTACTTTCGTTTGGTAGATCAAATTATTTAAATAAAGCAAAACAGCAACCTGAAAAGGTTCAACAAGTCATCAATAAGATAAAGGTAGATGGCTTAAAAGAAACATTGTCCTCTGTAAAATCCAAACTAGATACTCCTCTTCCTCTTGGTTATTGTAATGTGGGTATAGTTGAGGAGGTTGGAGATAATATTACAGAATTTAAAATAGGAGACAGAGTTGCATCTAATGGGTCACATTCGGAATTTGTATTAGTTTCACAAAATTTATGCGAAAAAATACCTAACAATGTCACAGACGAAGAAGCCTTATTTACTGTTCCTGGTTCAATAGCGCTTCAGGGCATTAGATTGTGTAAAACTGAGATTGGAGACACGGTTGTTGTTTATGGTCTAGGATTGCTTGGATTACTAGCTATTCAGATTCTAAAAGCTGATGGTTGCAATGTTATTGGAATTGATAAAAGTGCTGAAAAAGTTAAACTTGGAAGTGACCTTGGTATTAAATGTGTTCAAAGTTTTTCAGATTTACAATCGTTAGTAAATAAAGATACACTTTCGATGGGAGCTGATAAAGTTCTCATCACTGCCTCTACAAATAACAATCAATTATTACATGAAGCTGCTACAATTTCAAGAAAAAGAGGAAAGATTGTTCTTGTTGGGGTAATAGGCAGAGAATTTAACAGATCAGATTTTTATGAAAAAGAATTAGAATTTCAAGTTTCATGCTCATATGGAGCAGGAAGATACGACAAACTCTATGAAGAGCAAGCAATTGACTATCCTTATGCATATGTAAGATGGACGGAGAAAAGAAATTTTAATACAATTCTTAGATTGCTGGGTAATAAATCCATTTCTATTGATAAAATGTTATCAAGTTCAGTTGAGCTATCAAATGCTGGAGATATGTATGATAAAATTTTAAATGATTCTAGTCTTATTGGAATAAAAATTAATTATTCAAATAATCCTACAAGAAAAGAAAAGATTACATTTAATTCAAAATTTAAATCAAGTAACAAGATATCAGTTGGTTTTATTGGCGCTGGTAATTTCACGAATGGTGTTTTACTTCCAAAAATAAAAAATTTAAGTAAAGAATTTGATATTAATTTAAACACTATTGTAAGCCAAGAAGGCTTGTCATCGACAAATTTGGCAAAAAAATTCAACTTTAATGTTTCCTCTACAAACATTGGTGATGTTATTGATAACGATGACATTAATACTATTTTTATAACCACCCAATCAGATACACATGCAGATTTAGTTATTCAAGCTTTAAAAAATTCTAAAAACGTATTTGTTGAGAAACCGCTTTGTATAAATAACAGTCAATTAAAAGAGATAAAACAAACTTTGATAAATAATAATAGTTCAAGGTTGATGGTGGGTTTTAACAGAAGATTTTCAAAACATATTGAATTCATCAAAACTAATCTTAACAAGCATTCTTCTAAATGTTTATCAATTCTTGTGAATGCAGGATCATTACCATATGATCACTGGCATCATGATGTTAAAGTTGGTGGAGGAAGATTAATTCATGAAGGTGTACATTTTATTGATCTTGCTAATTATTTAATTGGCGAACAAGTTACTAATGTTTTTACTAGCTCAATATTGGGTGATAAAACCAACGATAAATTTACAATTAACCTTTCTTATAGTGATGGTTCTATAGCTTCTATTCATTATTGGGCCAATGGTAATAGTAGATTTCCAAAAGAAAAAATTACTATTTTTGATGAAGGTAATATTTTAGAGTGTGATAATTTTAAGTCTTCAAAAATTGTTTTTCCAAAAAAAACACTTAAAAAATCCTATTGGTCACAGGATAAAGGCCACGAAAAACTTTATAAAAAATTTTTTGAATCAATAACAAATAATATTGAACTGCCTATTAGCATTGATAGTCAAATTAATTCCACTTATATATCTTTTCTTGCAAATGAATCAATTGTGAGCAGTAAAATAATTCAAGTAAGTGATACTAAATAAAATAAAAAAAATTAACTCATTTGAGTCAATGCATTTCTATGATGATGAGTTAAAAATCTTTTCAAATAGTTTCAATCTAATTATTGAGGACAAGTTTGAAAAGCATATAGTTGAAATGCCTCTATCAAAACTAAAAAAAATATTATCTAAGTTTAGAATTTTAAGAAGGTTATTTAGGATTGATCAGTTTACAGTAAAATTAATTGATAAAAAAAATAAAGATATGATAATAATTTATAATGGAAGTGTTTATCATTATAATGGAATTGAAAAAAAAATTAGTAAAACCATGTCTTTAAGGCAAAGTAATCAATTATTAAAAGATTCGATTTGTATAACACCTGATAAGTGGATTTATTTTGGAGAATATGGTGCAAATAAAAAAAATAAACCTGTACCAATATATAGATCAAAAGACTTAGGTAAGAGTTGGGAAACAATATTTCAAATTCCAAGCGGTGTATGTAGACATATTCATGGATGTTATTGGGATAAATTTGAAGAAAAAATCTGGGTTTTAACTGGTGATTTTGAAAACCAAAATCATATAATTAAGACAGACAGGGATTTCAAAGAATTAAAATGGTATGGAGATGGCTCACAAAAATGGAGAGCATGTAACCTATTTTTTACAAAAGATAAAATTCATTGGATTACAGACACTGAATTTCAACTAAATTTTCATTATTCTATGTGTAGAAATTCAGAAGAGCTTAAAAAATTGGAAGAGTTTCCTGGTCCAGTGTGGTATATAAAGCAATTAACTGGACCAAAATATTTGGCTGGAATTACTTGCGAAAATGGAATTGGTTCAAATGATAAATATGGATTTCTCTATTATACTAATGATTTAAAAAATTGGACAGAAATAGAAAGATTTAAAAAAGATTTTTTACCTAAGAAATTATTTAAGAATGGCATCATTTCGTTTAGCGATGGTGAACAAAGTATTCATAATTTCACAATTTCGGGTCAAGGTTTTAATAGATTTGATGGTACATCAATTATTTGTGAAATAACAACACCTTTAGATCATATGATTAATGCTATTTCTTTACCATCCTTTAAGAAAGTTAAAAATTATTCCATACCAGTAGGAAAAAAATTATTTAAGGAATTATGTTTTAATGACTTTTTTTTGCTATTTAATAAAGAATTCAAGGATTATAATGATGCTGAAATAATTACTAGTGAAACTATTTTAAGATTTTGTGAAATCAATCATAAAAATTTTTTAATCTCTTTAAAAAAATTTGATTTAAATCATAATCTAGTGGACTTAATAATTTCTCTTTTCATTAAAAATTATGTTCAGTCAAATGATTTAAGGTTTTTAAATATTTCTTTAAAACTCATCGATAAAATTCCATCAAAATTTTATTTTAAACACAACAATAAATTAGAATTCAAAAGAATATTAAAAGACTTAGTAGGTTCAATATGAAAATGAATGAAAAAAAAGTCATAATTTTTTCTCCAAGCATTTACAGTTTTTACACCATTTGTGTACTAAAGTTAATGCTACAAAAAAAAATAAATATAGATTCAATTATTATTTTAAATCTTTTAAATAAACAGAGATTTAAAAATGAGTTTGGAAGGGATGGCGGGAGACTTTTAAAGAAGATTTGGAAAAAACTTTTTTTAAGAGATCTAGCATTTAGTAATGATAGAGTAAATTTACGTTCTTTGAAAAAAGATCTTGATATTAATGATAGTAGCGTAGTCTCAATGGCAAAGAAAAATAATATTAAGATCATTAAAGTAAATAATTTTAATTCACATGATTTAGTAGATTATGTTGAATCAGTAAGACCACATGTTGGAGTATTCACAGGTGGAGGTTTACTTAAAAGCAAAATTATTAATTGTTTTTATAAAGGTATCATCAATTGCCATATGGGTTTATTGCCAAAATATAGAGGGATGGATGTTGTTGAATGGCCTATCATTGATAAGAGCTTCAATTTAGGACTTACAACTCATTTGATTGATAAGGGAGTTGATACTGGGGATATTATTCGAACAAAAACATATCATGTTCGATATTCAAATTGCGAATTACAGTACGTAAGAGATGAATTTGAAAAAAATATGTGCGAGATGATAGTTGAAGATACAATCTGTGTTTTAAATGGGAAGGCTGTTTTTAAAAAACAGGATCTTATTGATGGACGACAATACTTTATTATGCATGATAAACTAAAGAAAAAAGTTAAAGACATTTTAAATGAAAAAAAATATTCATGAATATAAATCTTTTTTATCAAACCTTACGCAAGTTATCAATTAGTCAAATTTATTATAGAATTAATTTTTTATTTAAAAAAAAATTCAATGTTTATCAAAATTTTTATCTTAAAAAAAGAGTTAAGCTATTTCATGATATTAAAGATATTAAAGATGATGCAGTCAATAGAAATTATTCATATGATAATGAATTACACCTTGAAATGGATGTTATTGATGACATCGTTAAAAATAAGTTTATTTTTTTAAATCATAAAATTGATTTTGGTGAAAAAATTAATTGGAATTTATCAGAAGATGAATCAAAGTCTAGACTTTGGGCTTTTCATCTTCATTATTTAGATTATTTAGTAGATATTGCAAAACTTTATATTATTAAATCAGATAAAAAATATTTTCAATATATAAAAAAAACCTTATTGGATTGGAGCTCTCATAATTCATTAAAAGATAAAAATTTTGACTATGCTGCATGGAGCAGGTATGCCGTTTCATGCAGATTGATATCTTTAATTAGAGTTTATGTATTATTAAAAAATTCTAATTTAAGTGATAAGCTTTTTTTCATCTTTTTAAGAAAATTAATCATTAAACACGTCTTATATCTTAAAGATAACCTTGAGCTTGATATTCTCGGAAATCATATTATAAAAAATTATAAAGCATTAGTGTTTGCATCTATTTTATTTAATGACAATGAATTGCATTTGTTTACAGAAAAAATTTATAAAAAATATATTTTAAATCAATTTTCATCTGAATCTGGGATGCATAAGGAATTTAGTCCAATGTACTCATCAGTAGTTTTAGAAGATCTCCTTGATGTATACAATTTAAATAGAGATAAAAAATTAGAGGATGTAATTAGTAAATTGTTATATTGCATTGATTGCTTGAACGACAATGACAAATTATTCTACTTCAACGATTGTGTTGATAACTTTGCTAAACCATTTTCTTATCTAAAAAGATTTGCAAAAGAAATCAGTATTTCATCTGAAAAAATTAAAAGAATTAATGATTTAGATGGTTTAATAGTTTTTTCTAGTTATGAAAAAAATAACATTAAGCTAGGAATAAATTGCGCTAATATACCCATACAGGATGGCCATTATCATTGTTCAAATTTAAGTTTAGAGTTGTTTTATAAAAATTTAAAATTTTTAACCAATTCCGGCGTTTTAGGATACTCAAATAATCTAAATCGTAATTCATTTAGATCAACTAGTTATCATAACACTCTACAATTTGGAAGTTTTGAACAATCACAAATATGGTCACTATTCAGAGTTGGGAAAAGAGCTAAATCATCATATAAAATTTCGAATGATGATGTAAGGAATTTATTTCTAAAAAGTAATGTAGTTCATTACAATGGCATTGTACACAAAAGAACAGTAGAATTAGACAATATGAATTATAAATTAAATATTTTAGATCAAGTCAATTCAGATAAAGATGTTTCACGCGTTTACTACCATATTCATCCAAAATGTATTATTAAAAAATTAACAGAAAATTCATTAGAAATTTCAAGAGAAAACGCAAAAATACGTTTAAATATCAATGAGGACTTTGAAATTATAGAGACTCCTTTTGCAGAAGAATTTGGTAAAAAACAATACCAAAAAACTATATTTATCAGGAAAAGTCGTAGCTTTAAAAGTATTAAAACAATATTAACATTCGAATGAAAAGATTTTTATTTATCACACATTTTTTTGAACCAGAAATAGGTGCTGCATCTAGTCGGATAACACAATTAGCGAGAGAACTTTCTTTTGAACATAAAATTACAGTTTTAACTGCATGGCCTAATTTTGTTCAAAAAAAATCATTCAAAATATTTGAAAAGAAGGAAAATATAACTATAATAAGATTGCCTATTTTAAAATCTCTAAGCAAAAATATTTTTTTAAGATTATTATCAATGATAAACTTTTCAATTTATTTAATAATTTTATCCCCTTTAATTTTTCTGAAAAATTTTAACTTCATATATGTTCAAGGCCATCCTTTAATTAGTGCTTTTTTCGGTGTTTTAATTGGAAAAATTTCTAGAATAAAAATAATTTTAAATGTCTCTGATATTTGGCCTAGGACTGGACTTGATTTAAATGTTTTTAAAAAAGGGCTATTATATTCATTACTACTCAAAATCGAAAAATTCAATTATATGAACTCGCATTTAATTATTACTCAATCAAATCAAACAAAACAATATATTGAAGACAATTTTAAAATTTCTTCAGATGTAACCGTTTTTTATAATGTTCCTAAGAATATTTCAAATAATTCCATTATAAATGAAAGATCCCGTTTCAGAATTTTATATGCAGGCTTACTTGGACACGCCCAAGGCATTTATAAACTTTGTCAAAACATTGAACTAAGCGAAAATAATTGTGAGCTTCACATATATGGCAACGGTGTTGAGACATCAAAAATAAAGAATTATATTTCTGGAAATAACTCAATACATTTACATGATTTTATTAGCAAGGATAAATTAAATTCTAAAATGAAAGATTTTGATTTAGGCATTGTAAGATTAAATAATGATATTTTTGGTGCTCTTCCTTCAAAGATCTTTTATTATTCTTCAAATGGCTTACCTATCGTTTATTTGGGTGGTGGAGAAGCTAAAGATATAATAGATAAATATAAATTTGGTTGGACATTTGAATCTTCTGACTTTAAGCAATTAAACGAGAATTTGAGGGAAATAAAAATTAATAAAGATAAAATAAAAAAATTTAGAAAAAGCTCATTTGAAAACTATGAAGCTAATTTTAGTTTTAAAAAACAGTTTGAGAATTTTAAAAGAAAGTTATTTAAATCGTAATGTATTTTTATATAAAGTTTTTTTTTGATTTTCTCTTTACGCTTGCAATTATACCTATTTTAATCCCTTTATTTATTATTATTTCTATAATCTTAAAAATTGAAAGTCCTTCAGAAAATATTTTTTTCGTTCAAGAAAGGATTGGTTATAAAAATAAAAGATTTAAACTTCTCAAGTTTAGAACTATGAAAAATGAAGATAATCCTCGAGATGATTTTACAAATATCAATGATAAAAGAATAACTTATTTTGGCAGAGTTCTTAGACAAACTAGGTTGGACGAGATCCCTCAATTTATAAATATAGCTATGGGTAATATGAGTCTGATTGGGCCAAGACCAGAGCAACCTCATTATGTAGATGATTTAGTAAAAAAGTACGGTTCAAAGTTTAATAAAAGACATATTGTAAGACCAGGAATTACAGGTTTAGCTCAGGTTGAGTATGGTTATGTTTCCGATCTTGACGATTATGTTAACAAAATGAATTATGACTTAGCTTATGTAGATAAATTTGGTATACTAATTGATTTAAAGATTTTCTTCAAAACATTTATAGTAATGATTTTAAGAATTGGTTCTAGATAATTAATACCTGTATTCGTCTTTTTTAAATGGTCCATTTATGTTAACCCCAATGTATTTAGCTTGGTCTTTAGAAAGCTTTGTCAGATCTGCATCAAGATGTTTTAAATGAATTCTAGCGACTTCTTCATCAAGCTTTCTGGGTAAATCATATATTCCAGTCTTAGGTTTATTCTTTGCTAAAAAGACTTGAGCTAAAACTTGATTTGAAAATGAAGTTGACATTACAAAACTTGCATGGCCTGTTGCACACCCTAAGTTAACTAGCCTACCTTCTGCTAAGATAAATATTTGCTTACCATTCTTGAAAGTATATCTATCAAGTTGAGGCTTTATTTGATCTCTTTTAGCATTTGACTTATTTAACGCATCAACTTGAATTTCATTATCAAAATGTCCAATATTACAGACAATCGCTTGATCTTTCATTTTTCGCATATGATTTAAAGTAATTATATCTTTATTTCCTGTAGTTGTTACAAAAATATTACCTCTATCTAAAACATCATCTAATCTTCTTACTTCAAATCCTTCCATAGCTGCTTGAAGAGCGCATATTGGATCAATTTCTGTAACAATAACCTTGCAACCATATGACTTCATTGATTGTGCTGAGCCTTTACCTACATCTCCATAACCGCAAACAACCACGGTTTTACCTGCAAGCATTATCTCTGTGGAGCGCTTTATACCATCAGCTAAGGATTCTCTGCAACCATAAAGATTATCAAATTTAGATTTGGTTGCTGCATCATTTACATTGAATGCCGGGAATAGTAAAGTAGCATCTTCTACCATTTGCTGTAACCTAGCTACTCCAGTAGTTGTTTCTTCTGAAACTCCTATGATGTCTGGTACAATGCTATGCCAATGATTGGGATTTTTTTTATGTACTTTTCTTAAAAGTTTTTCAATTACAATTTCTTCCTCAACCTTTGTAGTGATTTTTGGAAGTTTTTTATGTTTATTAAAATAATTTTCTAATTCATATCCTTTATGAATTA
>MDSV01067121.1_pt1 | contig 36349 bp, 33 predicted proteins | sample 810851 | NCBI WGS metagenome assembly MDSV01 (sample SAMN05326640, study PRJNA326480) | marine metagenome | isolation source: seawater | place: Atlantic Ocean: North East | collected 2012 | reverse complement strand
TCTGAAAGAGAAAAAAGAATTACCTTTTATCTTGAGGCTCTCCTCAGTAACAGCTTCCCAATATCCGATCCGGAAGTGTTTGTATATTTTCATGAGGGCAAAAAAGAGCAGTATTATAAGCAAGGTCAAGAGCTAGCAGAAGGATTCATCCAGTATTTTGATAAGACATATATTCACAAAAGTGATGGTAAAAAAAACTATTTTCAATATGATGCAGAATAATAAGTATTATGAATAAAGGTATTCTAAATTTAGCTACACCGACCTCACATCTTTTTAAATCTGATGTGAATGCAGATAGTATTTCTGAAAAGAGTGACTGTCTTGAACTTAGAGAGTTCATGATAGGAAAAATTGATCACCTCAAGAAAAACGTTATGCTAGCACATCTAGATGAAGTAGATATTACCTTGCCTTGGGACCAGGAAAGGAAAGGATTGATTACAGATGTCATTAAAAATTACCAAAACTTAAAACTTGTGACATTTCATATGTCTTGCAATTGCACTTCTCCAGTTCTTGATAAAGGTGTTTTTCAGCCCGGTGGGAAAACTATGCACCGAAATGAGATGTTGGATAATGCTAATCAGAATATTGGATGGTTGAAAGAGCTTTTGCCAGAAGATGTTTCAATTGGAGTTGAAAATAATAATTACTATCCAACAAAAGCATATTTGGATGTAACTGACAGTGGCTTCATTAGAGAGGTTGTAAGTAAAAATGAGGTTAATTTCTTATTTGATATCTCTCATGCCTTAGTTACATGTTTTAACAAAAATATCGAATATTCGGATTATATATCAGAACTCCCACTAGAAAAGACAATACAGATTCATTTATGCTCACCAGGCGTAAGGGAAGATAATCTAGCCTATGACCTTCATTTACTTCCTGACTCAGCACATATAGAACACGCACTTTCCTTAGCAAATAAGTTTTCAGCTGAATATTTAACAGTTGAATACTATAAAAATATAGAGAAATTATTATCGTGCTTGGATTCTGTCAGGGATCAAATAAACTCAGGGCTAGGTGCCAAAGTATTTAATCCAAATTGCTCAATTTAGTCAAAGCATGACGCAAAAACAAAACAAAATTAATGAACTTTTAGATCTCGAGAATAAGGTAATTCTTATAACGGGTTCATTGGGACAAGTAGGCTCAGAATTGGTAAATACTTTTTTAGATTTGGGCTCGTTTGTTATAGGCACTGATATTGATAAATCAGCTGATATCAAAATAGATAATGAGAATTATGATTGCTTCAAGCTCGATGTAAATAACCCTGAGGAAGTTCGAAAAGTTCTCAGTGATATTTTTTCCAAATATAAAAAAATAGATGTGCTTATCAATAATGCAGGAGTCAATACTTTTAAGCATTCAAGAGACAGAACAGAAGAAGATCTAGATTTTGTTATTGGAGTAAATTTAAAAGGTACATTTTTTTGTATTCAATCATATGCTGCTCTTCTTGAGGAAAATAATCTTAAAGGCTCCATCATTAATACAGCCTCTCATTATGGAATAATAAGTCCTGACTTTAGGATATATACAGATTGCAATAGAAGAAATTCTGAAATATATGGAGCTACCAAAGCAGGGATAATTCAAATGACGAAATATTTTGCAGTTGAGCTTGCTGATAAGGGTGTTAGGGTAAATTGCGTCTCACCAGGTGGAATTTTTAACCCAGCTCAACCACAAGGTGATGATTTTATAAATAATTACTCTAATAGAACCCCACTAGGTAGGATGGCTAAAGTCCAGGAGATTATGGGCGCTTATATATACCTAGCGAGTGAAACCTCTACCTATACAACAGGACAGAATATAATTGTTGATGGAGGAATGTCAGCTTGGTAGAAGAGTGAACTCTTCATGACTGTTATAGTCAATAAGTAAGATATTATTCATGAGTAGAAAAAAAATAGTCTTGGATATCTTGTGTTTCGAGAGTTTTTTTAATAGCTCTATAGGCAGTAAGTCGCAATCTGAAATCTTTTATCTTCATGAATCAAGTTTATTTTTTTTCATAAAAGAATTTTATGCCAAATATTTAGGAACAAAGTTCATAAAGTTAGGTAATTTATCTTATTCAGAAAATAGACTTGGTAACAAAACAATCTATGAAACTATCCAGGAAGAGACTAAGAGAGACATTTTTTCTTTTTTAGATTCTAAAAAATTTAGAAAATCTCTATCTAATTGTGAGAAGGAAGAAACATCAAATAATCAAAAGCTAAATTATTTCTTAGTCACACAAATTTATCCATTTTTTTACCGAGCTAGAGAAATCATATCTCTTATTGAGTTTGAAGAGATAAAGCCAGATATTCTCCTATTAAAAAAGCCACATTTAGAATGTCTTATTATTGAAAATTCAAATTTCCCTATCCAGAACTACAAGATTTTATTCTCAAGTCTATTTCAAATTAGCATGAGAGAGGATTCACTTTATGATGGCTTTATTTATAGAAAATATAACAGCTTAAAGTTTTCACTATTTTTCAAAGAGATTCTGAAAAAAATCATGATGTTTTTTAACTATTTTGTCTACAAGGATTCGACCACAGAAAGTATTGACCCCAAAAAGAAATCAATTGGGATAGAGCTACTTCAATCAAGAATTAATTTATCAGAGACAAATGACCTTTTCTTTATTGACAATTCAGTCATTAATGATGAGAGGATCTGTTTGATTGAATACGATGAGAAACCATCTTTATATCCATTTTTTTCGTCATCAATAAATAAAAGAAACGAACCAAAAATGAAATATGGTAGAGAATCATATGATGTTATTTCAGATAGAAAATTTAATAGATTAAAAATTATTAATATCATTAATCTTCTTAATCAGAGATACGCTGGCGAAATAAATAGTAATTATACTATGAAGAATCTTGGCTCATTAATTGGGCCTATTATTATCCTCAATTATCTTATGAGTCTTCTAAAGCTTTTTTTTAACTATAAGAAGGAAGATAAGTTTCTAAATTTTTTGGTAAAACAATACGAATTCGATAGTAGCTACTATTCAAAAATCTTTGAAAAAGCAAATTTAAAAATTCTTTGGACAATGTTTGATGGGGGTGAGGATACATTAATTAAGAGCCAGGCAATCGAACTGTGTAATGGTTATTTTTGTGGATCGCATTGGAGCCATTATCCAATTACTTGTATAGATAATCAAAAATGCTATGACATTTTATTTACTTGGAGTGATCATTTTTCCAAAATGTTAAATGAGTATTATCAGTCAAGAAAAACAATCATAGTTGGTTATCCTTCAACTGATTACTTGGAAAAATATACTGATGAAGCAAATAGAATCCGTGAGATGCATTCAGAGAAGTTTTTGATAACCTTTAATGATAATACGTATTTTAATGACGGCCCTGTTTCTGAAGAATCATATTACTCTTTTTATAGTCTTGCTTTGAATGTTTTAGAGCAGTTCGAAAATACAATCATATATCTAAAGCCGAAAAGATCTAATCACTTTAATGCTTATATTAAAAATAATAGAAGGTTAGAGGAATTTATTGCTAGTGGAAGGCTGAATTTGCTTATTTCAGATCATTCGAGATCCAAAGTTCCTCCTGCTTTTCCAGCTCTATTCTCAGATCTAGTCATCGGTCTAGGCTTGAGCACTACAACAATGGAATCAACGATATCAGGAGCTTTATCTTACAATGTAATCAATGAATTGATCTTTAAGGATAATGAATTTTATAAGAATGGCTTAAATAAGACAGTTTTCAACACAAAGGAAAGTGTAATAAAAGCAATAGACAATGCCGTTGCCCATAAGCATAATTGCACTTATCTAGAATCACTAGATAGCTATAAGGTTCTCGATCCATATTTAGATAAAAATTCAAACACAAGAATCTCAAAAGGATTATTAGAAATTCTAGAAAATAAAAATTTTTAATTACAAGGAATAACATGCATAAATATCCAAAGATCGATGATAGATTTACAGATCAATATAGTTCAATGAATGATCAAAATCTTGAAACAAAGTTTGGGCTACCATCGAATGTCTCATTTTGTAAAAAATGCGTGATTTCTAATCAAAGACCAAATTCAGCAGTAGAAACAAAACATGTAAAATCAACTAAAAAATCTACGATTAACTTTGATGATAAGGGCGTATGTGATGCCTGTAGAAATGCAGAAAATAAGAAAAATATTGATTGGAAGAATCGAGAGAAAGAGCTCTTAGATTTATGTGATAAGTATAGAAAAGATGATGGAACATATGATTGTCTAGTACCTGGCTCAGGAGGTAAGGACAGTTTTTATGCATCACATGTTTTGAAATACAAGTATGGAATGAATCCCCTGACAGTTACTTGGGCGCCACATATCTATACAGATTGGGGGCAAAAAAACTTTCATTCTTGGATAGGCGCAGGCTTTGATAATTATTTAATGACTCCAAATGCAAGGGTACATAGGTTGCTTACCAGATTAGCAGTAGAAAATCTTCTACATCCATTTCAACCATTTATGCTTGGTCAGAAGAATCTTGCTCCAAGATTGGCGAACTTATTCAATATACCCCTAGTTTTTTATGGTGAGGATGAAGCTGAATATGGTAATCCAATAAGCGATACAAAAACTTCAGAAAGAAGTGCCGAATATTTTAGCAGTGAGGATTCTAAAAATCTTTACCTAGGTGGAACGCTCATTCAAGAATTAATAGAAGACTATGAATTAAAGAAAGTAGATTTAGATCCCTACTTACCCATATCTAAAGAATTATTGGGCAATAGAGACATCGCAGTTCATTATCTTGGTTATTACACTCCATGGCATCCTCAAGGAGCTTATTATTATGCTGTTGAAAATGGCGGGTTTATTCCATCACCAGAGAGAACTCCTGGAACCTACAGTAAATATAATAGCATTGATGATAAGATTGATGATTTCCATTATTATACAACCTTCATAAAATTTGGTATTGGAAGAGCAACTTATGATGCATCTCAAGAAATAAGAAATGAAGAAATTAATAGAGATGAAGGGATTGCACTAGTCAAAAAATATGATGGCGAGTATCCAGATAGATTTGATGATGAACTTTTCGCATATTTGAGTATTAATCCAGACCAATTTCCAGTTGCTTCTAAAATGTTTGATCAACCTATAATCAATAAAGAGTACTTCTTAGATCTTTGTAATACCTTCAAGTCACCTCATCTTTGGAAGTATGAGAATGGAGAGTGGCATCTTAGATCCACTGTTTTTTGATTGACCTAGAGGGTTATAAATTGAGAAATATCAGATTAATTGCTCGACTGGATGTCAAAGCTCCAAATCTTGTCAAAGGCATACAGCTTGAGGGATTGAGAAAGATGGGCGATCCTAATATTTTTGCAAAACAGTATTATGACCAAGGCATTGACGAAATATATTACGAGGATATTGTAGCTAGCTTGTATGAGAGAAATAGCCTTGTAGACATCATAAAGAAGACAACTGCAAATGTTTTTGTACCAATAACAGTTGGCGGAGGGTTGAGAACAATTGATGATGTTCAAACTGCTCTTAGAGTTGGCGCCGATAAAGTATCTATTAATACAGGTGCAATAAAGAACCCAAAAATTATTTCTGATGTAGCAAAGAGACTCGGTTCTCAGTGTATGGTTTTATCCATACAAGCAAAAAAGAATAATAATTCTTGGGAGGCATATTATGACAATGGAAGAGAGCATAGTGGTCTTGATGCCATTGAGTGGGCAATTAAAGGACAAAAACTAGGTGCAGGTGAGATTCTTGTTACGTCAGTTGACAAAGAAGGTACTGCCAGAGGCTTCGACTGCGATCTGGTTAATGAAATTTCATCAAATGTCTCAATTCCTGTGATTGCTAGTGGAGGGATGGGAGAATTAGAACACCTTTCAGACGTAGTTAAGATAGGTAAAGCAGATGCAGTTGCAATGGCACATGTCTTGCACTATGAGCATCTTTCGATAAAGCAAATTAGGGAATATGCTCTTGAGAATGATATTCTTGTTAGACCAATGGAAGAGTGATTGTGGGAACTAAGAAAAATGTCACAATATTGGATTATGGCCTAGGAAATCTGCTCAGCGTTAGTAGAGCGATAGAAAACTGTGGAGCTCAGCCAAATATAACTGATAAACAAGATGAAATAATTTCATCAGACTATCTAATCCTGCCAGGTGTTGGTAATTTCTCAATCGCAGCAGAAGAACTAAGAAAGCGAGGATTTGAAGAGATGATAATAAAATTTTTAGAGAAGGAAAGACCACTTCTGGGCATTTGTTTAGGAATGCAATTATTGTTTGATTCAAGCGAAGAGCAAGGCTTACATGAAGGATTAGGCATTATCTCTGGTTCGGTAAAACCAATCCCTAATCAGAATAGCGAAGGGGTTAGTCATAAAATCCCACATATAGGATGGTCACCACTTACAATCAACAGACAAGTGTCTATGCATACGAATTTTCTCTCAGGCGCAGACTTAAGCGAAAAATATTTTTATTTCATACATTCTTTTCAGGGCCATGCTTATAATTCTGAGGAGTGTGTGGCCACGACTAAATATAATGAAGTTGAGATCACAGCTGTGGCTCAAAAAGATCACGTTATTGGAGCCCAGTTTCATCCAGAGAAAAGTGGTGAAAATGGTATAAAATTTCTCAAGACATTCTTAAGTCAATAGATTCAGAATGAAGAGCTTAAAAAGACTAAATAAAAAAATAAAAACTATCAATGATCCTGATGGTGGAGATGGTTTGGTTAGTTACATCTTAGATGTTATTTATGACTATCTTGAGATGGATCCAGTAGGATTGGTTGTTGAATTTGGTGCTCACACTGGTGAAAATGGTATTTTTTCAGATTTTTTGATTAAGGATGGCCATAAAGCAATACTAATTGAAGCAGACAAAAATCAATTTGAGGATTTAGTAGATAAATACAAAGATAATTCAAATGTTATTTGTATCAATAAGCTTATTGATATTGAGGGACCAAATGCATTAGACCAAATTTTATCAAAGGCTCAAGTTCCAAAGATTTTTGATCTTCTTCTCATTGACGTTGACTCCATAGATTATCAGATATGGGAATCAGTGAATGAATATAAGCCATTATTAGCTGTTATTGAATTCAATGAGACATACGGCCCTAATCTTAAGAGAATTCATAATATCGAACTCAATAAGTGGTCAGCAAGAAGAAATAAACACTCAGTAGAAGAATATGTTGGATCTAGCTCAATTGCAGGAAGCTCACTAAGGTCGATCAATGAACTCTCGAAATCTAAAGGATACATGTTGCTTACATATACGAGAAACAATGCCTTCTTCATAAAAGAAGAGCTATTTCATCTCTTTCACCTTCAAGAGGTTGATATAAATACAGATTTTATAAAAACAACTTTCAACATCCCAAATAGAGTTTTGTCTACGAGAGACTTATTTAGAAAGTTTCTCAGGTTTGGATTTTTTAAAACCTTTCTTCGACAGCATATTAGAGATCCAAAAGTAATCAGAATAATAAAAAAATGGAGAAATAAATGGAAGATATAAAAGTATCAAATATCCTAATCGGAAATGAGCATCCAGCTTTCATAATTGCTGAGGTTGGAATCAATCATAACGGCTCTATTGAGAATGCCATGAAACTTATTGATGAGGCACATAAATCCGGAGCATCATCGGTCAAATTTCAAACTTATATAACTGAGAAGAGGGTCGAAAAAGATGCTCCTATATTCGATATTTTGAAGCAATGCGAGATAAGCTTTCACGACCAAGAAAAATTATTTAATTATGCGAATGAAATCGGATTAGTTGCATTTTCTACACCTTTTGACAACGAGTCAGTTGAATTTCTTACTGAAATTGAGACGCCTCTTCTAAAAGTTGCTTCATTTGATATTGTCAATAGACCACTGCTTGAAAAAATATCTGATGCAAATACACCTTCAATTGTTTCAAGGGGTATGTCGACTGAAAGTGAGCTTGATGCAGCGTATGATCTTTTTAATAAAAAGTCAGTACCGCTTGCTATTCTTCATTGTATTTCTGCTTATCCAATTCAAAACTTAGAATCAATAAACATGAGCACAATGGCTTACCTTAAAGACAGGTACAAATGTGCAATTGGGTTTTCTGATCATACAATAGGTCCAGCTGCATCAATTTGTGCTGTTGCCATGGGCGCTAAAGTTATTGAGAAGCACTTTACACTTGATAAAAATGATGAAGGGCCAGATCACATAATGAGTGCTGATCCTGAGGAAATGCTTCAGATGGTTTCAGGAATTAGAGATGTTGAGAAAATGATAGGCAATCCAGTCAATGGACCAATTCCAGAAGAACAAGACATTCTGCAATACAGAAGAGAAAATTAAATTCATGATGATTTTAGATATTTCTTCAAAAGAATCTTCTCTAAAGGAGAGGGTCTCAAGGGAAATGTTAAGGGTCATCGGCTCTTGGAATAAAAACTCTCAAGTTATTGATTTCAATAATAATGAGGAACTGAAAGATTCTGTATTGAAGACTAAATCTAAGGTAATCCTATCTTTGTATGGGCTGCCTCTGGATACAGCAACGATGCTCAAAGATCTGGGAGTAATACAGATTATAATAGGTAGAAATGACGATTTAATTGATCACGTTGACATTTTTATTGATCCTCTTGAGCCAAAATCGTTTCAGCATTTTTTTGGAACAGATTACATTCCAACAGATGATTTTTCAGAAGAAATATTAGAAGAGATCAGCCAATATTTTGAGATGGATAAAGATATATTTATTCAGGAACTGCATTCGAATAGAGCTAAAGAGTCCCTTTGTGACATACTTCAAATATTTAAACTAATGGAATGGGATAGCGATTTTTTTGGGTTCAATATCGGATACGTCTCATGCAGAAGGCTGACTGAAAATATCGAATCTTACATTAAGCAAAAAAGCCAAGAATTGAATATTGATATGATCCAATACAATTGCAATTGCCATGATCAGGTAAGTATTTTAACAGCTGAGAAAAACGGTTATTCTTTCGTCGATGTAAGAGTAACTTTTGAATTGATGCTCCAAAAGACGAGCGCTAAAAATAGTGATTTGGACTTGATCATCTTCAGGAAAGGCGAAGAAAAGGACATCGAAAGACTTAGAGTGATAGCAGGAGAGATTTATACCTTAAGTCGTTATTATTTTGATCAGAAATTCAACCATGAAAAGGTTAGAGAGTTCTATGAAGGCTGGCTTGAGAAAGGCATTAGGGGTGAATATGATGACTATTGCCTTATACTTGAAGCAGATCAAAAACCAGTAGCTTTTACTACAGTTAAAGAGAATGATAATGGAACTGCAGATATAGGAATTGTTGGCGTAGACAAGAATTATTCTGGACGCTCATTGGGGACTATTCTTATAGAGAAGGTGATAAACAAGTTAAGGGAAAAGAATCTCAGTGTGCTACGAGTAGTTACTCAAGGCAGAAATTATCCAGCTCAAAGACTATATCAAAAGTCTGGTTTCATAACCAATCAAATGGAGCTTTGGTATCACAAATGGCTAAATAATTAGGCATGCCTCAGGAATCAAATAAAAAAACATTAGCTATAATTCAGGCAAGAATGAACTCTTCCAGATTGCCTGGTAAGGTTTTAATGCCAATCAATGGAAGACCAATGCTTGATTATATGATTGAGAGAGTATCATCGGCATCAGAAATTGATGACTTTGTAATTGCAACAAGCATCGAATCATCTGATAATCCCGTTGAGGAGTACTGTATAGAAAATAATGTTAATGTATTCAGAGGAAATCTGGATGATGTTCTTGATCGTTTTTATCAAGCCTCAAAATATATTGAAGCAGAAATTATTATCAGGCTAACAGGAGATTGTCCATTGGTTGATCCTAAGATTCTAAATACGATGGTTGGGATTTATAAGAAAAATAATTACGATTATATTGCCAATACAGCACCTCCCGAGGGAATTACTTTTCCTGAAGGAATGGATGTTGAGATTTTCTCTAAAGCGTCTCTTGAGAAAGCATGGAAGGAAGCCAAGAAACCATCTGAAAGAGAACATGTGACGTTCTACTTCTGGAAAAATCCCGAATTGTTTTCAACATTTAGACATGATCTTGAAGAAGATTTGTCAAACTATAGATTGACTGTGGATTACCCTGAAGATTTTGAATTGGTTGGACATATCATAGAAAATTTTTCTGATCAGCTAGATCACGCCGATTTGAAACAGATTATAAAGTTCCTTGAAGATAATCCAGAATTATCAGATCTAAATAAGAATATTACATCATTCTCTGGATGGACTGCTTCTTTAGAGGAGGATAAAGAAAAAGGGTACCTCACATGAATAGAAAAATAAAAAATAGCTTAAAAATGCAAAAAAGGGCAAAAAAAAGAATTCCTGGAGGCACTCAATTACTATCGAAAAGATCAGAAATGTTTGCTCCTAACCAATGGCCTGGATATTTCTCATCCGCAAGCGGTGTATATGTTTATGATCTAGATAATAATAAATATCTAGATATGAGCATAATGGGCATTGGAGCTAATGTACTTGGATATTGTGATCCAGATGTTGACCAAGCTGTAGAGGAATGTATAAAGAAAGGTAATAGTTCTTCATTAAACTGTGCTGAAGAAATTATCCTAGCGGATCTCATGACTGAGCTTCATCCTTGGTCTTCGATGGTCAGGTACTCAAGATCTGGTGGTGAAGCAATGGCCCTTGCAGTTCGGATAGGAAGAGCTTTTTCAAAAAGGGATAGGGTTGCTTTCTGTGGTTATCATGGATGGCATGATTGGTACTTAGCGGCCAATTTGAATTCATCCAGCGAATTAGAGGATCATCTTTTGCCAGGATTAGAACCAAACGGTGTGCCCAAAGGTCTTGAAGGTACAGCACTTGCCTTTAAATACAATGATATTGATTCACTTAAGAGATTGTTAGAAAAATATCCTGATGAAATTGGCGCAATTGTTATGGAGCCTCTTCGTAGTGAATTTCCAAAAGAAGGTTTTTTAGAAGAAATTAGAGAGCTTGCTGATCAAAACCAAATAGTTCTGATTTTTGATGAGATTACTGCAGCTTTTAGGATAAATAATGGCGGCGCCCATCTTAAATTCAAAATCGAGCCAGATATTGCAGTGTTTGCTAAAGCAATAAGCAATGGCTATCCGATGTCAGTGATTCTTGGAAAAGAATCCGTAATGCAAGCTGCTCAATCTACATTTATTAGCAGTACATATTGGACAGAAAGGATCGGCCCTTCTGCTGCGATAGCCACTATAGAAAAGTTTATTGAAAAGGACGTCTCTTCTCATCTAGACAAAATTGGGAATCAAGTACAAGGAATTTGGAGCGAATGTGCAGCTAAAAATGACCTTGATATACATGTTTCAGGATTACCTGCTTTGAGCCATTTTTCATTCAATTATCCTGATGGACAAGCCATGATGACTTTGTTTGTTCAGCTTATGCTTGAGCGCAATATCCTGGCATCCAATAGATTTTATGCATCATATGCTCATAATCAGAAAAATGTAGATGAATATAAGGATGCATGTAATGATGTATTTTTGCAGATAAGGGAAGCCATTCAAAAAGGTAAACTCGATCAAGTTCTTAGTGGGCCAATAGCACAATCTGGTTTCAAAAGGTTGAATTAACCGGTTATAATTTTGCATGTTCACGATAAATAGATTCCAATGAAATTTTTCCTAAAAATTGTTTCTTCTACACCTCTGTATAAGACAATAATTATTATGCAATTGCTTTCGAGCATTCTCACCTTTGTTGGTATACCTCTTCTTGTTCCTATAATTGAATCTGCACAAGATAATATGGCTAACATTGAGTTGCCGAACGAAACATTAAATTGGTTTATTGACTCTCTTGGAATAGACAAATCTTTTGAAAGCATACTCTTATTTGTTTTTCTGGTTTTTATTTTTGCCGAAGGCGTAAAGATGCTTTCCAATCTTCTTGCACAAAAATCTAGACTGAGATTAGTGATCAAAAGAAGGAATGCAGTCCTTGAAAATTATCTTTATACCGATTGGCGATTCCTAAAAAAAGATAAATCTGGTGAAATGAGCGACTCAATCATAAGGCAGGCAGATTTATCCGGTTTTGTTCATTTGAATGCAATAAGACTGATTTCTTGGGCGATACAATTTGCAACCTATTTGTCTCTTGCTCTTGTCATATCTACTGATGTGACGCTACTAGCTTTATTTGTTTATTTTTGCATCTCTATTCTCAATTACATAAATTCCATCGGATTTAAGAAAGCCTCTGATGAATTCCATCATCTTAGTTTGAGACTTGCATCATTAGTTTCAGACTTTCAAACAAATAGGAAACAATATAAAACAACATCTGTTTTTTCTATTTTCGAACCGATAGATTCCACAGTAAAAGATTCAGCTAAAAAATATTTTAACATTACAATTCGTGAAGAGTTACAAGGCTATTGGATACATATTCTTGGTTTTGGCTTTTTGGTGACACTTTTGGCATTTTTTGAGACTTTTAATTTGGGCTTTTCTGAATTAATAGTATTGGTGCTAGTTTTTCAGCGATTATCGCCTGCATATCAAGGAACGCAAAAAGGATACCTAGACTATAGAAAAGACATTCCAGCTTATCATTTGATGATAAGCAGAATCGATGCAATCATAAAAAACAGAGAAGATAATGGAGAACAACTTGTAAAACCTAACTGTGATATTGAATTTCAAGATGTTAGTTTTTGGTATGTTCATCCTGACCTTGTTTTAAAGAATATTACATTTGCGATCAATTCAAATGAAACGATAATGATTATTGGAGAGTCAGGTTCTGGAAAAAGTACAGTATTGGATCTGGTTACAGGGCTTCTAAGGCCGTCAAAAGGAAAGATTCTTTATGAAAAGAATGAATCAGGATCGGTTAACTTTGAGAAATTTAGAGAGAATATTTCATATGTGGGCCAAGATGTGACAATACAAGATGGCACAATCCTTGAGAATATTTCGTTAGGGTCAAACATAGCTATAAATCCTAATCTAATTACTGAAATCCAGTCAGTACTGACTAAGGTTCGTCTTCAGGATTTTAAGGAAGAGAATAAAGATGGTATTTACTATCAAGTGGGTGAGAATGGTTCAAATCTTTCAGGTGGACAAGTTCAAAGATTGCTTTTAGCAAGAGCTCTGCATAGAAAACCATCGATTTTAATACTTGATGAAGCCACTAGTAGTTTGGACACAAAAACTGATAAGCAAATCAATGAAGTCTTAAAAGATATAAAAGGTCAATCTACAATTATTCTTGTAACTCACAAGTTAAATAATCTAGATGTTGCTGATAAGGTAGTTTTTCTTAAGGATGGAAGATTATGCGAATTTGGTACTTTAGAAGAGCTAATGGCAAATGATGGTGAATTTCGAAAATTTTATGAAATTCATGAAAGTCAGAAATAATGTATGAAATAAATAAATATTTTCATGATTCGAAGGTCTTGGTTGTAGGAGGTACAGGATTTATTGGAAGAAATTTAGTTGAAAGCTTGAAAGATGATGCTGGACATATTTGTGTAATGCATTTATCAAACTCAGAACTACCTTTTGATCATGCGAATATCTCAAATCTTATACATGATCTTTCATCAGAATCCGAAACGAAGAAGATAATAAGGCAGATTGCACCTGATTATGTTTTTAACGTTTCAGGCTATATCAATCATAGCCCTTTCTTTAAAGAAGGGTTTGATGTAATTAAGAATCATTATTTCTCAACATTGAATCTCATTAATGCACTTGGTGAAATAAACATTGAACGTTATGTTCACACAGGATCTAGTGATGAATATGGAAATCTTAAATCCCCACAAATAGAGACACTTCGAGAATCACCGCAGACACCTTACTCAGCATCAAAGGTTGCAATTTCACATACACTTGAAGCAATCAGTCAATCTGATAGTTTTCCGGCTACCATTTTAAAGCTATTCATAGTCTATGGACCCTATCAGGGTAGAGGGAGGTTGATACCAGATGTTATTAGAGCATTACTCGCTGGAGAAGAGATTAGTGTATCCTCAGGACAGCAAAAAAGGGATTTTTGTTATGTGGGAGATATTGTTAATGCACTCAAGTTATCAGCCATTAAAAAGAAAGCGATTGGAAAGAATATAAACATAGGATCAGGCAGAAGCATTCCAGTGATAGATATTGTGAAGAAAATTGAATCAAAAGTTGGAACTGGAAAGGTGATTTATGGAGGTAGAAAGATCAGAGAACATGAAAATCTAGATCTTTATCCAGATACCACTCTTGCAAAAAAAATATTAGAATGGCAACCTTCGACTGATATTGAAACTGGTATTGATCTTTCAATACAGCATTATAAGAAAAGAATTTGATTTAGGGGTAAACAATTGAAAACTGTGATTTTATGTGGAGGGCTTGGAACTAGGTTGAGTGAAGAGACCGTAGTGAAGCCAAAGCCTATGGTTGAAATAGGTGGAATGCCTATTCTTTGGCATATCATGAAACATTACTATCATTACGGGCATAATGAATTTCTTCTTGCACTTGGATACAAGGGAGACTATATCAAGAAATATTTCATGGATTATAAGACAATCAAAAGCGATATCGAAATCGATCTAAAATCAAACAAGAATACCTTGAAGAGCTCTTCTGCAGAAGATTGGAAGATACTGCTCAAAGAAACAGGAAGTCAGTCTATGACTGGTGGCAGATTATTAAGATTAAAGGATGCCTTAATTGATGAGGAATCATTTATGCTGACTTATGGGGATGGCGTTAGTGACATAGATATCTCCGAGCTAATTAAATTTCATAAAAGCCACAATAAGATAGCAACTATTTCCGCTGTAAGACCACCTGCAAGATTCGGCACGATGCTTTTTGATGGGGAGATGGTTTCAGAGTTCAAAGAGAAACCGCAGGCAGGAGAGGGTTGGATAAATGGAGGTTTTTTTGTTTTCAGGAAAGAAATATTTAATTACTTAAAAGATGACTCAACAATTTTAGAAAGAGAACCACTGGAAAAATTAGCCTCAGATAAGGAACTGATGGCTTTTAAACATGATGGATTTTGGCAGCCGATGGATACTCTTAGGGATAAATTAAGCCTTGAGGATTCATGGGAATCAGGCACATCAAAATGGAAAACATGGAACGATGAATAATCATGTTTAATGATTTTTATACTGGAAAGAAAGTTTTAGTTACAGGCCATACTGGCTTTAAGGGTTCCTGGCTCTGTACGTGGCTTCTGAATCTTGGAGCTGAGGTCACAGGTTACTCAATAGATGTTCCTTCTGAACCATCTTTATTTGAAGATCTCAGATTGTCTGAAAAAATTACAGATATAAGAGGCGATGTGAGAGATTTAAATAACCTTAAGAATACTCTTGCGGATCAAAACCCCGATTTAATATTTCATCTAGCAGCACAACCAATCGTTAGAAGGTCTTATGATGATCCAGTTGAAACTTTTACAACTAATGCAATTGGTTCGATGAATATATTAGAAGCTGTTCGCGAGTCTGACTCAGTAAAATCAATGGTGATGATTACAAGTGACAAAGCATACAGGAATGTCGAGTGGATTTGGGGTTACAAAGAAGATGATCTTCTTGGAGGCGAAGATCCCTACAGCTCTTCTAAAGGGTGTGCAGAGTTAATTTTCTACTCTTATGTTAATTCATATTTCAAGAATAATGAAAAACTCTCAAAGCTGACAACTGCTAGGGCTGGTAATGTTATCGGAGGAGGTGATTGGGCAAAAGATAGGATAGTTCCTGATATCGTAAGATCCTTTTCAAAGGACAATACTTTAAGCATTCGTGCTCCCAATGCTACAAGACCATGGCAACATGTTTTGGAGCCTCTTAGCGGATATTTAACACTCGCTACGATGCAGGTGAGCAGAGCAGATTTAAATCATGAATCTTTTAATTTTGGGCCACGCGATGATGTAAACCAAAATGTTCTTAGACTTGTAGAAGAATTTTCTAAATATTGGGATTCTGGGTCTTGGAAGGTCAATGAGGACAATACAAAACCTGAAGCAGGACTCCTAAAGCTAAACTGTGATAAGGCACATGCAATGCTTGATTGGAAGGCAATACTCAGTTTTGAGGAAACGATCAATTTTACTGGCGAATGGTATAAGGCTTATTTTAAGGACCAAGTTGATCTATACGAATTTAGTGTAAAACAAATCAGCGATTACGCTCAAAAAGCAAAGGAAAAAGGTTTGAAATGGGCAGAATAAATAACCTTGATATTTTAGAAGGTATGTCTATTAGGAACTTGAATGTGGTTGAGAATGAAAAGGGATCTGTTTTACATATGATCAGATCAGATTCTGAATATTTTGATACATTTGGCGAAATATACTTCTCAGAAGTAATTCCGAACGTCATAAAAGGATGGAAAAAACACAAAATAACCACACAAAACTTTGTTGTGCCAGTAGGCAGAATAAAGCTTGTTTTATATGATCAACGACAAGATTCAGGCACATCTGAAATGGTATTTGAAACGGAACTAGGTAGAAATAATTATAAGATGATCACTATTCCGCCTCAGATTTGGTATGGCTTCCAAGGATTAAGCAATGACGTATCAATAATAGCAAATCTGATTGATCACCCTCATGACCCAGAAGAGTCAGAATCGCTTGATATAAGTGATAAAACTATACCTTACAACTGGTAAATCAGATTAGATTTCTTATCTTCTTAGTTTTCTTATAATCTTACTCAGCATTCTCATGTCTAATCTATTTGGAAGTATGTAAGTTAAGAGATATAGGATTAAATGTTTATTTAATTTCCTATGCTTTTTGAAGATTCTTCTAGCCTTTAATTTTTCACCATTATTCCAATATGACCTAGCAATTTTTTCATCAATATTTGCCATAAATATATTCAGTGAATCTTTATGATTTGTTTCATCTGATGCTATTTTCACTATCTTGGTCTTTAATTCTTCCAGTTCATAAAAAGAGGCATCTTTTTCCTGAAAAATTGTATTGCTTTCATGTAAAAATCTTTCAGTCATACATTCGTCTGTATATTCACATTTTCCTATCCTTGAAAGTCTCAAGATGAAATCCCTATCGCACTCAAGTGTAAGATTATGATCATATCTTTTTTCTAGTTTTGATATTGATGTTTTCCTTATAGATATGGAGGAAGTTGGTATGAAATCATTTTTTAAAAGATCACCAAATATTTCCCCTTTTGCTGGTTGACTATATTTAAAAAGAGGAAATGAGTTGCCATCATCATCTGTGATCAATGTATTCGTATAAACAAAATCAATTGAATCATCAAATAATGATCTTTGTATTTCAAGTTTATTTGGTTGCCAAAGATCATCAACATCAAGATATGCAATAAATTTACCTTCTGTCAGACCTATCGCCATATCTCTTGCTTTTCCTAGTGTATGGGTTCTTTCTGATCTAAAATATTTTATTTTTGAGCCATATGACTTAGCTATCTCAGCACTCGAATCAGAGCTATTATTATCATAGAAAATCACTTCCCAATCTTCATATGTTTGGCTGAAGATTGAATCTAGCGATCTTGTGAGAAACTGCTCTCCATTAAGACAGTTGACTATTATGCTAAACTCAGGCAATTTGTTATCCGTTCCTAAATTAAATATCTTCTTTTACTCAATGAAAGAAAAACAGATTTATATTGTAGCAGATAGTATTGATTCTAATTTACTAGTAGAAAGAAATATTAATTCAGAAACAATAGTAACACTCACTCCAGATGCCTTCTATGTATTGAAAGATAGTGATAATAAGTTCATTCGCTCAAATGAATTATTCACAAATGCAGAGCATGAGATAGTTGCAAAAACTGTCAAGGAACAAGAGTCGAAATTAATTCAAGAGATTGAGGAGTCCGATTCTCTGACCTTAATCACTAAAGAAATATTTATTAATCAGATTCATGCTGCATTAAGTGTCTATTATCTGGTTGCACATACCATCCCAGATGCAACTTTATATAAAGTATATGATGATGGTGAATTTTTAGATTTTCATCAGAAGAAAGACGCATGTTTATGCTTGATTAATAGGTTAGTTAAAGGTCACCCATTTGTGATGCGAACAAACAAAGCTTGGTTTCCTAGTCTAATTAATAAATTAAACGAGATCTCGTCAAAAATATTAAAAAAAAGAAATATCTATGTTTTTTCAACCTTTGTTTATGGGACACCATGGATTTCTAAAGAAATCTTAAAAATTGATAAGCAGGCTAGCTTTATAAGCTTTGTTTCAACTAAGGGCACTAGATTGGATTTATTAAGATCATTTGGAACCATAATTTCGATCCTATTAGGAATGAGGTTTATAAAGTTTATTATTCCTTATTCAATTTCAAAAAATTCAAATGAATTTGGAGAATTGATTAATAATATTCGGGATAAGAGATTAGCGGAAGGATTAAAGTCTTTTGAAGAATCGATAATCAAGAGAGTTGAATTAGCCAATAGTTCTTCAATACAGATATCTAAAATAATTAAAAATATGAATCCTTTATGCATGATTGCACATGAGATGAGATCACCCATGATCTTGGCTTCCGCATTTGCAATAAAGAATCATAAGGCACCAGTTTATTTAGCAAGTCATGGAACTCATCTCTCATCTGAGAATGAGATAATAAATTTAGAACAGAAGTCTTTAGCGAGAGGAATACTAGCTAGCCCCATTGCAGATTATATGATTGTACAATCTGAAATGTCTAAAGATGCAATGAAGAAATTTTATCCAGATCTCAGAGTTTTGGATTATGAGCATATAAACTGGGGTTACCCAAATAATTACACCAATATTTCATCAAATGAAAAGATAAGATTTCTGCATGCAAGCACTTATAAGGGGATGGGTTCATTCAGACCATGGATTTTTGAAACATCCGATGAATTTCATAAATCTCTATCTGAATTAATTCAAGTTTTTAATAGAATAGATAATGCTGATTTACTAATTAGACACAGGGAAATCGGAGAGATGTCGATCAACACATACAAAGACCTAATTGAAAGCAAAAATCAGAATATCTTCATAAAAACTGATTTAGATAATCCTTTTTTAGAAGACCTGGATTCAGCAGATGTTGTGATTGCAAATTTCTCAACAACGATTGAAGAAGCTTTGAGCAGAGGTAAATATGTAATTTTATGGGGCGAAGGCAATAGATATAGTCACGAAAATAGTCCTTTCATGCCTCAAGAGCTTGTTTTTCCAGCATATTCAATTGAAGAACTGTACAATAATGTAAGTTTAATAGTAAAAGAAATTAGAAAAAACAAACTTACATCACGAAAAGGAAATATTGACATAAAAAATAGTCAGAAAGAATTCATTAAGAGGATAGTTTCAAGACATTAATTATGAGTTTAAGTGAAAAAAATGCTCCCTACATACTTGATTGTACTTTCAGAGATGGAGGTTATTATAATGAATGGGATTTCAATGAAGATTTAGTCGAAAAGTATCTAAGACTTCTCGCTCTATCTGGGGTTGATATTATCGAGATAGGTTATCGATTCTTTAAATCAAAAGATTACTGCGGTCCTTTCGGTTTCTGCTCCGAAGAATTCTTAGGTGGACTAAATATAGATCCAAAAATTTCTGTGGCCGTGATGGTCAATGCAAGCGAAGTTTTGACTTCAAATGAGGATTTAGATCGTTTCAAAGCAAGTTTCATTAGTGCTAAAAAGTCCAGAGTTGATATTGTTCGTCTTGCAACGTACATGGCCGATGCAGGCGATACAGAACATCTTGTAGAATATTTAAAGTCACAAGGTTATAAGGTATGTATCAATTTAATGAAGATCAGCGAAAGCAGTGAATCAGATATTGAAGATACTGTTAAGCAGATGAATCAATGGAAAATTCCTGCTGATGTTATCTATATAGCAGATTCTTTCGGTAATTTAGATACTGAGAAAACAGGAAAACTGATAGAACTTACATCTAAGTTTTGGAACGGTGAGATTGGCTTTCATGCCCACAATAATCAAGGGAAAGCTCTTACAAATACTATTGCTGCAATGAAAAAGAGCGCAACCTGGCTTGATTCCACAATATTGGGTATGGGAAGGGGAGCTGGTAACGCGTCTACAGAGTCTCTAATGATGGAGTTGAATCAGGAAAATGGTGATGAAAGATATGATTCAAAAGCAATCTTCCCTTTAGTAGTTGAGGAATTCCAATCATTAAGAAGTGAGCATGGCTGGGGACACAGTTTGCTTTACGAAGTCTCTTCAAGATATTCTGTGCACCCTACCTATATTCAAGAGATTCTATATAAGAAAGATAAATATAGCACCGATCAAATACTTCGCTCATTGGAAAAACTCACCACGACAGACTCTACCAGCTATACTACTGAGATTGCAGAATCTCTTTTGGTTTCAGATGAAATAGTTAAAGGAGACTGGAATGCTACAGGATATGCAAAAGATAGAGATATATTGATTCTTGGTGCTGGACCTGAGGGCAGGAGGAATTCTGATCAAATTGAGCAATTTATTCAAAGGAAGAATACATTGACACTATCATTGAATGTGAATAGATCTATTTCTGAAGAGCTTATTGATGCTTATGTAATCGTGAATAGAGTCCGCTTCTTGACAGAATTGAATAAGAAAATCAATAAAGAAAAAGATATTATTCTGCCTCTTCATATCCTGTCAGAGGATATGAAAGAAAGTTTGAATCTAAATCAGATTCTAAATTATGGATGCAATATTTCTTCTGGCTTAATGGAGGCAAGTAAGTCACATTGTGTAATACCTTTTGAACTGGCAATTGCCTATGCACTCTCAATATCGATTGCTGGCAATGCAAGTAAGATTTATCTTGCAGGATTCGATGGATTTGAGATTTATGATCCAAGGCAAGATGAGATGTTAGAAGTCTTTAGACTTTTTAAATCGATAAGCTCCATACCAATCATTTCTATAACAAAGACCAATTACCCTCTTGAGAAGAGGACAATACATGACCCTTCAATCTAACCTGGATTGTAAGATAGTAATTCCAGCAAGGTATAAATCTTCACGATTTGAAGGAAAACCTTTAGCACCAATACTTGGTATTCCAATGATAAAGAGAGTATGGTCACAATGCATTAAAGCAGCGAGTGAAGATAATGTTTTTGTGGCTACCGATAGCAAAAGAATAAATGATTATTGCTCTGCTGAAGGAATGAGATCAATCATGACTAGTGAAAATTGTTTGACTGGAACGGATAGAGTTTTTGAGGCTTCACAACAATTAGATGCTGATTTGTATATTAATGTTCAAGGCGACGAGCCACTTATTGATCCGGACGATATCCATAAAGTGATTGAAGAAAGTTTGAACAATCCAGATGAAATAATTAATGCTATGGCTGAGATATCTGATGAGAATGATTATAAGAGTTCTGCCGTCCCTAAAGTTGTATGTGATATTGAGGGATATTTACTCTATATGAGTAGGGCGCCAATTCCTGCAAATAAGAATAATGAGTTCATCAAGGCCTATAAGCAAGTTTGTATTTATGCTTTTCCAAGGCATGCATTAGAATCATTTGCTGCTAATACTACAAAAACCCCGATAGAAGCTATCGAGGATATTGAGATACTTAGGTATCTGGAGATGGGCATCAAGGTAAAAATGATTGAGGTAAGCCAATCCTCAATTGCAGTTGATTATCCTGAAGATATAGAGAAAGTAGAAAATGTACTGCAAGGACATCGTTCATAAATACAATACCTTCATCTTTGATAATGATGGGGTTATCTTAGATAGCAATCAAGCTAAGACAAAAGCATTTGCTAAATCTGTTGAATCCTATGATGGAAATAAAATCAAAGACTTCATTAATTATCATGTTAAAAATGGTGGGGTGTCTAGATTTGAGAAGATTGATTATTTTTACAGTGAGATAATGGGATTTGAAAATTATTCAAAAGAACTGGAAGAATCATTATCAATTTATGCAAAAAATGCAAAAAAAGGAATGTTAGAAGCTGAAGAAATTGAAGGCGTTATAGATTTTATTCGTAAGATTCAGGAAAAAAAAGACAATATTTATGTTATTTCTGGAAGCGATGAGGAAGAGCTGATCAACATATATATTGAAAGAGGAATCAATAATCTATTTAAAAAGGTTTTAGGGAGCCCAACCGCTAAAAAGAGTCATGCGAAAGATCTTATCCAATCAAAGAAACTTAAATATCCCATAGTATATTTCGGCGACTCTGTGACTGATTATGAAGTAGCAAAAGAGTATGAAATGGATTTTATTTTTGTTTCCTCTAAGTCTGAATGGGAAGATGGAATGGAAATATGTACTGCTTCACAGTCACAAATTATTTATGATTTTAATGAAATTAAATAAGTGAATCAGCAAGAATTAAACTTAGATCTCAAGAATCTTAGCATTCATCAAACAAAGGAATTTAATGAATGCGTAATCAAGCATAGGAAAGATTTTGATCAAATGCTTTGCAAGCTTGCCAAGCAGAAAAATCTTCATACAGATATATTTTTCACAAGTATTTTTAGTAGAGAGCCAGAATTCAGCCCCTTATATGAAAGATGTTGCAAATTATCTTTCATTAAAAAGCAATTAGATTCGGGTTTAGTTAAAAAGATTATTGTTGATGAGATAGAGCTATTTGAGGTTTTGAAAAAATCTGAGATTTGTAAAAAAAGTGGGGTAATAATTCATTGTAATGAGAATAGATTAAGAAACATTTCCAAAAAACTCTTACCATTTAGGAGCTTTCTAAGATCATTTTGTTTTGTTGTTTTCATGCTGCTAGCGAGACGAAAAGTAAAGATTGATCATTTAAATGACAAAAAGATCATTCTCTTTTCTACCAACATACTTAAGGGATATATATCAAAGAATCTTGACTCTGAATATTCTGATAGGAATTTTCCTGACATTAATGACTTTATTTCAGAGGAGCAAAGAGACAGGCTAGTTTTTCTACCTCAATTTCCAGGAGGACCCAAACCATACAATAAAATCTTTGAAAGATTAAGAAAGCAAAAGCAATCATTCCTGATAAAAGCTGATTTTTTTAAACTAAAAGATTATGTATATGCTTTTTCTTATCCATTCAGAATTGATGTCAAAACGATTAATGATGTCAAATTTCTGGACTTCAATATCACACGACTGATTCTAAGAGAATATTGGCAGACAACTTTTGATTTCAAGATTATTGAGTCGTTATTAAATTGTATAATCTCAAAGAGACTTAGGCAGAGCGGTATAAAAATAAGTGTCCTAATAGATTGGTATGAAAATCAACTATCAAGCAAAGGTCTTATCCATGGCTTTAAACATAACTCTCCTAACACTAAAATTATAGGCTACTGCGGAATCATTGACTCTGCTTCATATAGGGTTAATCTTCATCCCTCAGAGTATGAAAATGATCAAATGCTTCTTCCTCATCAAATTACAGTCTTAGGGGAGGATACGAAGGATGATTTTATGGAATTTACTAAAAATCTAAATATTGTTTCCGCACCTTCGCTGAGATACAAATATCTTCATCAAATTGAAAGATCAAATTCGAAGACTTCTGAATTTACAATCTTAGTTGCTCTTCCAATTTTTAAAGATCAGGCAGAAAATATTTTGTCTATTCTTGCAGAATCAAAGACATCATTGGAAAAGATAGATAATATTAGGGTCAACATCAAAGTTCATCCAACTCAATCATCAGAGATTTATCAATCACTTTATGATGTTGAGAGTAAAAATTGTAAATTTGTCGATGGTGACTTTCTTGAATGGGTTAAAGCTACTGATCTCTTGGTTAGTGCTGCTTCTACAACTTGCATGGAGGCATTAGCAATGGGAGTTCCTGTTGCAATTATAGGAGCAAAAAATCAAATACTGCAAAATCCTATTCCTAAATCTATTCATCATGATTATTGGAGAGTTTGTTATTCGAGTAACGAATTGATAGGCTTCGTTTCTGCAGTTTACGGAATTGATAAAGATAATCTGACAATAGACTCAGAAAAGATAAGAGACTCATATTTTATGATGCCAACAAATAGAAATATTCAGAAATTAATTAATTTTCAATGATTAGATTGAGGTCTTGATAAGAACAACAATATGATTAAAAGATATCAAATCTTAGCGTTCCTTTATTTTGCTATGGCCATTTATGTCTCGATACTAAGGAAGCCATTTGTGATTACTATTTTTGATTTGACTTTGCTTTCTGTTTTGTTTCTTGACTTTGGAAGACTATCTTTTAGATCAAAAATTCCCACTGATAAAAATTTATTTCGTTATTTAATGACTTTATTATTTATGATGATCATCCATATGGATTTGGCAGCTTCCCTGAAGGAAATCATACAAATGATTGAGGTCTATATTTTTTACATTGTTCTTGTTTCCTATCTCCAGGACTCTAGCGATGGTAATTCTGACATACATCAAAGGTTCTTGAAATCATTCACAAATGTGATCTTCATTGGCTTAATTGTTACTTTTATTAATGAGCTTTTTATTATAAATGTAGGCAGGAATCAACTGCATTTCCTAGCAATACCTCTCATGATTATATCGGTTTTGACTTTTTTTTATCAAAGCCAGATCAGGATTGGAATCCTAAGTAATTGGTTTTCTGCATCATTGATAGCATTCTTTGCTCTTGCGGTTTTATTTTATGAAAATTCTAGAGCTGGGCTTTTATTTTTTGTGATTTTTGTTGCGTTGCTCGCTCTACAGGTTAAAAAACGTTATTTGATTCCAATTGTGACCTTAGCTATTGTTTCAGTTTCTATATTCACATACGTTCAAGATGTAACTCAGACCGAGGCTTATGATAGTTTTACTTATACTGCATCAGGACAATTAAGATACAGGGCAAATCTGACTGTTAGTGCAACAAGAGGATTGGGCAGTCTTCAGGTAATTTTCGAAAATCTTGATACTATATGGGATTTTATATCTACGCCTGATGAAGCCATGCTCAGTGAGAATATCTATGGAAGCAACTACGAAAGATTATTTCAGGTCAAATATGTTTATCAGGCCTTTATAAATAGCCCCATTATTGGTTTAGGGCCAAACAAAGCCGCAGAGATAGCCAATGTTCATGGAATTATATTGGTGACTATAGCTGATTTTGGGCTGATCGGTATAGGCATTCTTAGTTTATATATAATTAATAGCTACCGAAAATTAAGAGTTATATCACGCACAAAGGAGTTATATGATATGTTCCTTTTCTACTATTTTATATACTCACTCATTGTATTGGCATTTGTTTCAGCTGGTCTTTTACCCCTAATACCATTTATTTTTGTTTCAACGCTTATCCATGTTAGATACCACACACTATCATTTAGGAAGTAGCCCATAATAATTGATGGATGATAAACCGATAAAGATAATTCATATTATCTCAAGCCTAGAAAAAGGGGGTGCTCAGGGCTTGATGCTTGAGGTAATAAAAAGCTTAGAGAAGCCCAAATACGAACACTTAATTATTTCTCTCAAAACTGGCAATGCATATGCAGCCATTACAGCCTCTAAGAGCATTAATCTAATTAGCTTAAATTTAAGTGCTTATAGCCTGCTTTCCTCATTTAAAAAAATATTAAAAACAGTAAAGGAATTTAAGCCAAATGTGATTCAGTCATGGATGTATCATGCAGACTTTTTAACAATAATTCTTAAACCGCTCCTAAGGAATATAAAGATCATTTGGTCTTTTCATCATGCTCATCCAAAAAAGAATAAAAGTAGTTCAATATTTATTGCAAAGTTTTGCTCTCATTTTTCATCTTTTATCCCAGATGCAATTATCGCATGCTCTAATCTAACTATGAGAGAACATATAGATTTTGGATATAGTGCGAATAAAATAATCGTGATTGATAATGGTGTGGATGAGAAGCGATTTAAATACAATCCAAAGATCCCTTTATCAAGAGAAAACCCAGTGATTGGATTCATAGGACGATGGCATCCAATTAAAGGTCATAAAACTTTTATCGAGGCAGCAAAAATACTGAGTAAGGAGATTACTTCAGCAAGATTTATTATGATTGGTTCAAACATAGATCAACAGAATCATGATCTCAATAATATTATTAAAGCTAACGGTTTAGCAGAGAAGATAGAACTCTATGGTGAAGAAGAAGTAGATATAAGAAAGTATTACGAGATGATGGATATATATATTTGTTCATCATGGAGTGAATCTTTTTCTCTAACTATTGTAGAATCTGCCCTTCAGGGGATTCCAATTATCTCAACTGATGTGGGCATTGTCAGAGAGATTATTAATGATGATCTGATAAATAAGACAGGTGACTCGGAAGGGATAGCAAGTTCTGTAATGAAATTAATAGAATATAATGATGAAAAAATTGAAACTCAATTAGAGGACAGTTATCAAAGGGCACATAATAAGTTTACCCTGGATAGAATGCTTAGAGATTATGAGTCAGTCTATAAAAATCACAGTTTGATTGATTGAGAAAAGTATGAAAAAACTAAAGAAGACGATAAAAAAATTATTCAGAACCAATAGGCGTATATTAGTAGAAAAAGATCTTAAAAAGATCAATTTAAAGAAATATAAGAGGGTATTAGTGGTTGGTTCAGGCAAGGATCCTTATAGAAATCTTTTTTCTGAGGATATAGAGGAATATGTTAGATTTGATATTGAGCCACATGATGGGTTAACGGATGTGATTGGCGACATCCATGAAGCACCTTTTGATGATAATAGTTTTGATTGCATTTTTGCAATCGAGGTAATGGAGCATTTAGAAAACCCTTTTTTATTCAAAAAAGAAATAAAGAGGATACTCAAGAAAGGAGGTTCAATGGTTCTTACAGTACCATTCATCTTTCATATGCATGCAGATCCATTTGATTATTGGAGACCAACAAAAATGGCATTGAGTGAATTGTTCGATGACTTTGATGAATTATCAATTAGTAACCAGGGTAATCGATTGCATGCTATTTTAGACTTGATTTCAACATCTTTTAGAAATAATAATTTATTCAAGATTCTCAGGATATTCAATCTACCCCTTTCGCTTATTGACTTCAAAAGTGACTCTACAGCCTGTTCTGGCTTCTTTGTTACAGCCAAGAAATAATCCATGATCATTCGTTGAGGATCTTTGATTATGAAAATTTGTTATATCTTAACTAGATCTGATGCCATAGGAGGCGTTCAAATACATGTAAAGAATTTCTCAAAGATGATGAATGAGAAAATGCATGACGCTTATATTTTAGTTGGCGAGGATGGTCCTTATTACAAACAATTAATACGTGAGGGTCATAATGTTTTCTCAATAAAATTCTTGCGTAAGGAAGTAAATCCAATTTACGATCTTTTAGCCCTTATTGAATTAGTAATATGTTTAAGAAGAATAGGGCCTGAGATTGTATCCACCCATTCTTCAAAAGCTGGAGTCCTGGGAAGATTAGCATCAAAATTATTGAATATTCCAGTCATTTTCACAGCCCATGGTTGGGCTTTTACTGAAGGGGTGAAAGGTTTTAAACAATTCATTTACGCAAGAGTAGAAACCTTGATGGCGAAAATAACTAATAAAATTATTACGGTTTCGGATTATGATCTAAATTTAGCTCTGCAAAAAAATATTACTGATAAGCATAAAATGCAAAGAGTCCATAATGGAATGCCAGAAATATCAGATAAATTATTGTCAAAGATTCGCAAAGATAGACTTAAGATCTGCATGGTGGCTAGATTTGATAAACAAAAAGATCACCCAACACTAATAGCAGCACTTGGTGAGATCAAACATTTAAATTGGGACATAGATTTTTTGGGTGATGGCCCTCTTATCGATTCAGTAAAGAAATATGCTGCAGAAATTGGCATTGAAGACAGAGTCAATTTTTTTGGCGAAGTAGCAGACGTTACACCTATTCTTAGTGAGTCACAAATATTTACACTGATTTCTAACTGGGAGGGATTACCAAGGAGTATAATTGAAGCAATGCGCTCAGGATTACCTATAGTTGCATCAGACGTAGCAGGTGTTAGTGAAATGGTCAGAGACGGAATTAATGGATATCTAATACCCAGAAAAGATATTAAAACTTTATCTGAAAGATTAGAATTGCTTATTAAAGATAAGGAATTAAGATCAAGAATGGCTGAGCAGTCTCTGAAAGAATATAAAAAAGGATTCACTCTTGATAAAACATTTGAAAATACATTTGCTATATACGAAGAAACAATCGAATCAAAGAGAAATCATTTCTAATGAATAAATATTTAGTCACAGGCGGAGCTGGTTTCATTGGATCATCCTTAATAAGAAACCTTATGGGCAAAGAACAATGTGATGTCCTGAATATTGATAAACTAACTTATGCTGGGAATCTAGATAATCTCAAATTAGTAGAATCTAAATCTGGTTATCAATTCCACCAAATGGATATAGTTGATAAAGAAAGCCTTGACAAGATTATTATAGATTATAAGCCAGATTATATTATGCATCTTGCCGCTGAAAGCCATGTTGATAGATCTATTGATGATCCTAGCACTTTTATCTCAACAAATATTATCGGAACTTACAATTTGCTTGAATCAGTTAGGAATTATCTGGGAATGATCCCTATAAGAAAAGCAGAGAAGTTTAGGTTTCACCATATTTCCACTGACGAAGTTTTTGGTAGCCTCGGGTCTGAGGGTTTTTTTACAGAGGAGACAAAGTATGATCCTAGTTCTCCTTATTCATCATCAAAAGCTTCATCTGATCATCTTGTGAGAGCATGGAATAGAACTTATGACTTGCCCATTGTGATAACCAATTGTTCTAATAATTATGGACCATTTCAATTTCCTGAGAAACTAATACCACTCATGATTATTAATGCTCTTAATGGTAAGCCACTCCCAGTTTATGGCAATGGTTTGCAAGTTAGAGATTGGTTATATGTGGATGATCACACAGATGCTTTAATAGAGGTTGTATTGAATGGAAAGATAGGGGAAACATACAATATTGGCGGTAGATGTGAAAAAACCAATATTGAACTTGTTCAACTCATATGTGAGATTCTTTCTCAGGAACTGATCAAGAAAGGGAGTAATAAGAAAGATCTCAAAGATCAAATTATATTTGTTGATGATAGACCTGGCCATGATCAAAGATATGCAATTGATAGTTCAAAGATTTCTAATGAACTTGGGTGGAAACCAAAAGAGAGCATTGAGTCTGGTCTTGAAAAAACAATCAACTGGTATCTAGAGAATGAATCATGGTATCAAAAGATAATTAATCAAAGCTATGATGGTCATAGATTAGGATTGAAAGGAGCAGAAAAATGAGGGGTATAGTTTTAGCAGGTGGATCTAACACCAGATTATTTCCACTAACTTTATCAATTTCTAAGCATCTATTACCGATCTATGATAAACCGATGATATATTATCCGCTTTCTGTATTAATGTTGTCTGGAATAAGAGACATACTTGTAATAACCAATCCTGAACACCATTCTCAGTATTCTAGTTTGTTGGGTAATGGTGAAGAATTTGGAATTAATATAACTTATGCAGCTCAAGAAAAACCAGAGGGAATAGCGCAGGCATTCCTTGTAGCAGAAGATTTCATAAATAATGATCCAGTAAGTTTAATACTTGGAGATAATATTTTCTTTGGTCAAAGCTTTGGTCAGATGCTGAAAGAGCCATTTTTAATTCAGGAAGGCGCGTATATCTTTGGATATCCAGTCAGCGATCCTTCCAGATTTGGTGTTATTGAATTAGATAATAATGGCAATGTTATTTCCCTTGAGGAGAAACCGAATGAACCAAAGACAAATTTTGCAGCAACAGGCTTATATTTTTATGACAATAAAGTAGTTGATATAGCAAAGGAGCTAAAGCCTTCGGCTAGAGGTGAGCTTGAAATTACAGATCTTAATTTAGAGTATTTAAAACTTAATCAGTTAAAAGTTCAGATATTGGGTAGAGGATTTGCATGGCTAGATACTGGAACTCATGAAGCTCTTATAGAAGCGGGGAGCTTTGTAAAAACTCTTGAAGAAAGACAAGGAATAAAGATTTCTTGCCTTGAAGAAATAGCATATAGGAAAGGTTGGATAGATGAAGAAGCTTTGCTTAGGAATGCTAAAAGAATGCCTAATTCTCCTTATTCAAAATATCTCGAATCAATAATAGCCAATCAAACAATGTTTCCTTGGGAAAAATCAAAAGATAAATAAATTCATGGATCTAGAAAAAACAAATCTTGAGGGAGTCATTGTTTTAAAACCAAAAAAGCATGATGACCCTAGAGGTTTTTTCACTGAAATTTATAGTAAAAGTAGATACCAAACCGAAGTAACATCAAAAGAATCTATTCAATTTAATTTTTCTCATTCAAAGAAGGATGTTTTAAGAGGGCTTCATTTTCAAATTAAGAAGCCACAAGGTAAAATTGTCCAAGTGCTAAGAGGAACTATCTTTGATGTCGGCGTTGATATAAGAAAAGATTCAAAGACTTTCGGTGAGTATTTTTCTATAGAGCTCAATGCAAATGATTGTATGCAAGTCTATTTTCCACCTGGTATAGCACATGGTTTTTGTGTCTTATCAAATTCTGCAGATGTTCTTTATCAGTGTACGGAATACTATCACCCAAATGATGAAAATGGGGTCATATGGAATGACCAAGAGATTAATATTGATTGGCCCATTTCTAAACCTCTTATTTCTAAAAAAGATCAGCAGTTTAAATATTTATCTGAATTAAGCAATAATGAATTGCCTTCACTTTGAGATTTCGGAATAAATATAATCCTCTAGAGACTTAAAGATTAGAACAAGTCAACCTCATTAGATATTTGATCTAAATCTTTACCGGTAATTTCGGTTGCAAGATCAAAAGACATCTCAATACAGTCATTCATATTTACATAAACGAATTTTCCAAATCGACCATTGAGAAAGAAATTTTGGTAGTTATCAACTCTGCTTTCAATCTTTTTATACTTAGATAGCTGCTCTTTATTCCTAAGAGGATAAATATCTTTATGATAATGAAATTTAGTTGCTACAGGTTCTTGATCACATAGTTCTATGCAGGCCGATGTTGTTTCATCAATATATTCTTGTTCAGTGATTTCATTTTTTTTCCAAGGAAAGACATTGTATTCAAATCCTATCAGTGTTCCATTTCTGAGCTTAGGATATTCTGAGTCTGTCATTGCTGGATACTCACACATTCTTTTAAATCCATATTTATTGGGAAAATAGACACCCCCGACTCCTTCGGGTAATACAGGTCCATTTTTCAACTTCATAGCAACTAGAACATTACCTACCCATTCAAGATCATCTATCATATCTGGAAAGCAGCTTTTTAGAGGTATAGTTGAAATATAAATATCAGAAGTAAGAAAGCCTGTATCTGATTCAACACCTAATACTTTATTACCATCAGTTTTTATACCATTTATATTTGCCTGTATCATGGGTATGTCTTTCTTAACCCATTCCATAAAGTCATTGTAATCTCCTTTCGGGTATCCTTGCCATTCAAGAAAAAGTCTTTTGTCATTAGTTCTTAAGCTAATCCAAGTTGCTGCACCATTTGCTGGTATGTCTTTCGGATCTTTGCCCCAAAACTTTTTTGAGTACCCATAATTGAAGTTTTTATATAAAGTTTCGCCCACAACAGATTTCAGATATGACTCTAAACTTGTGTAATCAATATCTTTTTTCTCGGATTCAAATAGTTCCTGTACAACTGATCTTCCTATTTCTCTGGGTAGTTGAAAGATTGTGTCTACAGAGTAAGGAAAGTCAATTAGGTTGTTTAATGTGTCATCGGCAGACATCTTTGCATAATATTCAATAGGTCTTACACCGTATTTTTCATAAAACGCAATAGTGTGCTCTTTTTTAGCATGGAACACATGTGGCCCAAATTCATATTTGCATCCATCCAATGTATATGTTTTCCCGATTCCTCCGCATTCTTCTTCTTTTTCAACTAGAGTTACATCCGCACCAAGTCGTTTCAGGATCCATGCTATTGAGCATCCTGATATGCCTGCACCCAGAATGAGTACTTTCTTATTTTTTATATTCATAATTGGTCTCGATATGTGTTTTCTAAACCATCATGAATATTATAATTTTCATAATTTGGATAAGCATCTATTAGTTTATTCGTAACAATTCTAAAAGAATGTTCTTTGCCATCGATTAGATTAGTTTTTATCTTTTGGCCACTTATTTTTTTTAATATATCAATTACCTCTTGAATAGTTATTGTTTGGCCACTTGCAAGGTTATATATATTTCCGTTATGTTTTTCAATTGCGTCTATATTTGCTAGAACATCTATTACATCATCGATGTATATAAGGTCAATTGTTGCTTTTCCTTTGGCATATAGGTCTATAGCAAGATTGTTCTTTATGTTATGGCAGAAAGTACTAATCGCAGAATTATGATATGGTCTATGACCGCCTCCATATATGTTAGAGGCACGAAAAATTACTGATCTTACGAGGCCATTTTTTGTTGCCTGACGTATTAAATACTCTTGTGATAATTTGGTTATTCCATAAATATTAGATGGTTCTAGCTTTGAATCTTCAGTTATTTCTGGGACAGACTTATCATAAACATGGATTGAAGACATATTTATTAATAGTGGAGGTTTTTTGCAAAATTCTTTAATTGCATTTAACAAATTAAAAGTGGCTTCAATATTATTTCTTAATAAAGCTGCCCGCCCAGGATTATGCCCACTTCCTGCTGTTCTTCCAGCAAGGTGATAGATTGTATCTGCATCAACAAGAAGATCCTTAAGGCTTGAGGTCTCAAAGAGAGAATGTTTATCTCTTGTGAGTTCAGAAATGGGTTGGCCATTACTCTGAAAGTAACTCTTTAGCTTTGAACCTACAAAGCCTTTAGCTCCGGTTAGGATTATTCTGGGAGATCCGGTCATGAATCGAATAATAGCATACTTTGATATAGATAATTACACCCAGTAAAGTAAAATGCCTTTAGATGAATTTTATTTAATTTCCATCTCTTTAAGTTTTTTTTGGAGTATTAATGACACCTCTTGAGGCACAAAAAACAACACCCTTAGTTAGCATTTTAATTATCAATTACAATACGGCTGAGGTAACCATAAAATCGATAGAAAATATCATTGCTAATACAGACTATCAGTCATATGAAATTATCATTATTGACAATGATAGTGAAAAAAATGATCAAAATATGCTAGTAGAGTATGCAGAGCAAAAATCTCTTATTTACTATCTCATGGAAGAGAATATAGGCTGGAATGATGGTGTAAATTATGGTTTTAGCAAGGCAAATGGGTCACTTCTTTTAACAATAAATAGTGATGTTATAGTCGAAAAAAAGTGGCTGAAGAATATGGTCAATATATACTTTTCTCAAGAAAAAGTTGGGGCAGTGAATGCAAATATTTATGAGGATGGAAAATCGATAATAACCGCAAACTCCGGCGAGCTTAAAATTCTCCATGGGGCTTGTTGTATGTTTTCAGAAGAAGCGTGGCATTTAGTCGGAAAGCTAGATTCTAAGAACTTTGAATTTTATGGTACTGAGAATGATTGGTCATATAGGGCAAGATCTATGGGCTATAAATTATTACTTTCGGAGAGTTCAGTAGTAAACCATTTAGGATCATCAAAAATAACAGCAGGAGGAGGCTTATCTGTAATAAAGACTGGCAAGATTTTTCAGTATATAAAGATAAGGCTGGAAGGCAGAGTCAAGTTTAGGGCTTATAATTATGAACTGAAAGATTGGCTGTCCAGAGAAATATTGTCTGAATTTAAGCATGCATATATTAATGGTTACTTTAGAATCTTTATTGCGACTTATATCCGAGTGTTATTTAATATAAAAAACATATTGCTAGCTAGAAAGCAGAGATCCTTGAAAAGAAAAGAAGCACTTAAGATATTGGCATATGATGAAAATAAACAGCCATAAATATGAATGATTTATATTTTGTAGCCTTATTTGCTTCAATATTTTTTCTTACTATCTTATCGACAAAAGTAATTATCTTATTTCTTGAAAAGAATAATATTAAGTCAGTAGCTAACGAGCGAAGTTCTCACTTCATTCCTGTCGGTAATGGAGGTGGGTTTGGTTTCTTTTTTATAACAATCACAAGTTTACTATTTTTATTAAGCATCCAGAGTCTAGAAGTAAATAATATAAATTATTTCTTATTTGCTTCATTTGGAATTGGAATCACTGGATACTTAGATGACCTGATAGATATACACCAACTCCCCCGTTTTGTTATACAAATATTAGCATCAGTAGTTGTGATACTTTTTTTCAGTAAATTTCCTGAAATATATCTTCTAAATTTCAGTCTTTTTGGTCATTATTTATTATTAGTTTTTGGCATATTCTTCTTGGTATGGCTTACAAATCTCTATAATTTCATGGATGGAATTGATGGTTTAGCAACTATTCAAGGACTGTTTATTCTTTTATGTTATTTGGTACTTGTTTTTCCATACGAAATTGAGCTTTCTATAGTAAGTGATGAAAAATTAGTATTTCTTTACTCAATAATTATTCTAGGTGCTGGATTATCGGCTTTTTTGATATTTAACTTCCCAAACTCTTCAATATTTATGGGCGATGTAGGCAGTAGTTTTTTAGGATTCTTTTTAGGCTCTCTTGGTATATTTGCTTCTGCAAATGGCTGGATATATTTTTGGACATTGACAATCATCTGGAGCATGTTTCTAGTCGATGCTACTGTAACTCTCCTTGTTAGGTTTATGAGGGGAGATAAATGGTATGATGCACATCGTACTCATGCCTATCAGAAGATATGCGAGATTTATATGAGAAAGATAAATAAAAAATTTCCTGAGAAGTCAGATGCTAGAACTAAAACACATAGATTTGTATGTTCTATCTATGGCGTTGTCAATTTATTGTGGGTTTTGCCCTTATCTATTCTAAGTATTAGATATCCAACATATGGTTTTTTGATTGCATTTCTATGTTTCTCGCCTATTGTTATAGGATCTCTTTATTTTGAAGCTGGCAAGAGTGATTAGTGCTTTAAAAAATGCGAAATAATACTTTAGAAGCTTACTTATTTTTTGTTCAAAAACTACTTTCTTTAAGCAGAAGAGCTAAAAATATATTAGTGATGATGACTGACTACTTTATGCTGGTCTTTAGTTTTTGGGCATCTCTTTCAATAAGGATAAATGACATTTATGTCGCTTCTACTGATTCTCTTCTTCTTATAATTATTGCACCATTTTTAGCATTGCCAATCTTCTATTCATTTGGTCTTTATCAATCATTTATAAGGTATGCAAATTATAGGGCTTTAATCACGCTAATTTTTGCAGTTTCTATTTACACTTTGCTTTGGTTTATTATTGTAGTCATCTCAGGCCTAATTGAAAAACCATATGACTTCCTGATTATTAATTGGTTAACGACTATCTTTTTTATCGGCGGAATTAGATACATAGCTAGATGGCTGCTCTCGATAAAGGGATATTCTTCTAATAATGTCTTAATTTATGGTGCTGGGAGTGCAGGAATACAGCTTAATTCTACTATTCTTCATAGTCCTGAAATGAAAGTCATTGCTTTTGTTGATGACAATAAGGCAATTCATGGCAATTACATAGAGGGGCTGATGGTCTATTCTAGGAACAGCCTGGATAAAATTATAGATAAGAAAGATGTAAAAGAGATTTTAGTAGCTATTCCCTCAATGACCAGATCTGAGAAGTCTGATCTACTTCAAAGTTTAAAAGGTTTGCCTGTTGTCATTAGAATGCTCCCATCGCTTTCAGATGTAACAGCTGGAAGGGTGTCAATATCCGATTTAAAGAAAGTAAAAATAGATGACCTGCTCAAAAGAGAGTCTAGAAAACCGGATCCAAAATTGCTTAGGCATGATATTGATGGGATGAGCATTCTAGTGACCGGCGCAGGTGGATCAATAGGATCAGAATTATGTAGAGAAATAGTAAAATTAAGCCCTAAAAATTTGGTCTTATTTGATATTAGTGAATATGCATTATATATGCTTGAATCTGAGCTTTTGGAAGAGGAGCTAGATGTCAAGCTTATAACCGTTATTGGTAATGTTACGAATCAAGAAAGGCTTGAGCAAATAATTGATAAATATAATATCAATACCATTTATCATGCGGCTGCC
>MDSV01139038.1_pt1 | contig 36358 bp, 35 predicted proteins | sample 810851 | NCBI WGS metagenome assembly MDSV01 (sample SAMN05326640, study PRJNA326480) | marine metagenome | isolation source: seawater | place: Atlantic Ocean: North East | collected 2012 | reverse complement strand
TTTTTACTATTACTAATTAATTTAGCAAGTATATAGTTTTTATTAACTAAAATACTTATAATATTGAAAAATAAAAAATTAAAAATATACTTTGCCGATTTTTGGTTAAATTTCAAACTAGAAGATAATTACTTTTTCCATTTATTGAAAACAAAATATGATGTAGTTGTTTCACCTGATAACCCTGACATACTGTTTTATTCTGTGAATTATTTAGGAAAATCGGAGTATAAAAAATATAAAGACAAAAATATAAAAAAAATATTTTTTACAGGCGAAAATAAGAAGCCCGATTATGATGTAGCAAATTATTCTTTATCTTTTGAGGAAAGTAATGATAAAAATTACAGGTTACCTTTGTGGGTAACATACATCGATTGGTTTAATTCAGCAAAAGATAGAAAAAGAGATCCATCTTTTTTAATACCTTTAGAAAAACTAACTTCGAAAAGATCATTGAACTTACTTAGAAACCCTTTTTTTTGTTCATTCATTGCTTCAAAACCAATGGGTAAAAGAACTAGTTTTGTTCCACAACTAAATGAAAGAAAAAAAGTTCATAGTTTGGGAAATCTATACTCCAATTCCTATATGAAAATTTCTGGAAGGGGAGATCAAAAGAAAAAAATTGATATTATGAAACTATTTAAATTTAACATTGCTTTTGAAAATGAAATATCTGACGGTTATGTCACAGAAAAAATTTTACACTCGCTCTATGCAAACACAATTCCAATCTACTGGGGAACTAGTCATGTTAAAAATGACTTTAATGATAAAGCATTTATTTTCTTTAATGATTTTGAAAGTGATGAGGAATTAATTCAGAGAATTATTGAAGTGTCAAACAATAAAATAGAGATGAAAAAATACTTGGAGGAACCTATTTTTAAAAATAATCAAATACCAGATTTTGCTAAACCAGATAATGTCTTACAATTTTTAACAAATATTATTGAGTCATGATGAGCGATTTAAAAATTTACGTAATTCACTATACAAAGTTAGATGAAAGAAGAGAATATATAAATAATTTATTATCTTCTTTAAATATTCCGTTCGAATTTATAAATGAATTTGATAAGGAAGTATTAAATGAGGAAATAATTAATACTTATTATGAAAAGAATAAAGATAAACATTATAAAAAAGTCTCCTTGTGGGGAAAGAATGCAAATGATTTTAAAGAACTATCTTTATCTGAACTTTCATGTTCAATAAAACACCTTGAAGCCCTAAGAAAGATTGGTATAGATCGATTTAAATATTCATTAATTTTGGAAGATGATGTAATTCCAACAAATGAGTATTTTATTGATAGAATTTACAATCTTATAGAAAAAACTTCTGATTGGGATGTTATGTTTATTGGTGAAGGTATTGGAGCAAAATTTAAGAATAAAAAAATAGGATACAGAAGATTTTTACCATTAAAAAAAATATTCAAAATGAAACATCCTGCAACAAACTGTTTAGAAGCTTACATAATTAAAAAAGAGAGTATAAATAAAATTAATCAAGATTTAATTCCTATAAATTTAGTAATCGACTGGGAATTAGCATTTCAATTTTATAAAAAACAAATGAAAATATACTGGTCAAAAGAAAACATTTTTATTCAAGGTTCTAAAAATAATATTTACAATTCCGAATTAAGATAATGAAACCAAAAAAAGTATTTATTACATATGGCACAAAAGATTTTTATTTACAAAAAAAACATCTAATTAATCTTGCTGAAAAAAGTGACTTTTTTGATAATTGTATTTCTTACAGTCCACAAGATTTGAATTCATCTTTTACTAATCGTCATAAAGATATATTAGAACAAAAAAAGGGTGGTGGATTTTGGATTTGGAAATATCAAATAATAAAACAAACCATTGAAAACTTAAATATGAATGATTTTGTCATATATTCTGATTCAGGATCATCTCTAAATTTACAAGGTAAAAAAAGATACTTAGAGTACATAGACATGTTGTACTCTTCAGAATTTTCCATGCTTAGGTTTAAATTAGACTACATTGAAAAGTTTTGGACAACAAAAGAAATATTTGATTTCTTTAAATTAAATCAAGACTCAAGTATTGGAAACTCGAAACAATTTCTAGCCGGACATATACTTATGAAAAAAACAGCTTCACTTGTTGAACAATTAGAAACGTTCAATAATCTAATCGAACATAATAATCAATTAATAACCAATAAGTATGATCAAAACCAAATTGAAGGATTTGTAGAAAATAGGAATGACCAAAGCATATTTAGCTTGATTAGTAAAATTTATGGATGCGTTGAGCTTAATAATGAAGTTTGGTTTGAAAAAGAAAAAGACAAACAATATAGTTATCCCTTTTTGGCAGTACAACAAAAAAAATACACCAGCTGGGAAAAAACAAAATTTTACTCAAATTATGGTAAGCATTTGAATTCAACAATTTTTTTTGGTGAAAAAATATATTTATACCAAAAACCATCACTTGTAAAAAGATTCATTTATAAACTAAAAAAAATCATTGATAAAAACAATTGACATTTGGAAACTAATATATATTTATGAAAATGATACCAATTAATTCAAAATACAAAAACATAGCAGTTGTTACATTTACAAGTTCAGGTTATATTGATATTACTCAAAATCTTTGTAATTCAAATACACAAAATAATGTAAATTACTCAATCAACATTTTTTGTTTAGATAGAGAATCAATGAATTATAATTTTGGAAATCATACAAATAATATTGATTTTTCTAAAAATAAAGTTGAAGGGCTTCAAAAAAATAAACTTCTTATGCAAAATTCTTCAAATTTTGGAAATTTAATGTTCAAAAAGTTTGAGATTATACATTATGGTCTTAATGAGTTTGATTTTGTTTTATACATTGATGGAGACATAATAATAAAAAAAGATTTTATAAAACAGTTAACTTATAATTTCAAATTCAAAGACATTGTATTTCAAAATGATAAAAGACCATCAAAGCCTAATGATATTAATTTGTGTGCGGGTTTTATGTTTATAAAGGCTAACAAAAAAATGAAAAAATTTTTTAATCCAAACAGTATATCTGAAGAACAGCTGAATAAATATAGAACAAACGATCAAACCCATATAAATAGAAATAAAAGTAAGTTCAACTACAATGTTCTACCACTAGATGAATTTCCAAATGGTCCAAAGTTTTATGATAACTACGGTGATATTGATCCTAGAATTATCCATTTCAATTATGTCAAAGGGGAAGAAAAGATAGAACTAATGAAAAAATACAAAGAATGGTATTTATAGTGTCTGAGTTTTACTTATCTTAATCGATTTATCTAAAATTAATTTCTCAAAATCTGTTGAATTTGAATACTTTTCACTATATTTATCATGTATTTTATATTTATGATGTTGTACGTTTGGATTAAGTATCATTTCTGGATTTAAGTGTTCTAGAGAATACAAATTTGAATAGTAAATATTTCTCAATTTATCAGAAACGAGAGCTGCAGCAATGGGAAATGTCCCAACACCTGAGGTACAAAGATTCGTTGCGTTACAAAGTGTATTGAAGTCATTTTCAAGAGAAGAGGTTTGAATTCTTACCTTTTTCAATTTAAGAAGTTCATTACAAACAGGATTGTTCATCTCATTTGAAGTAACGATTAATATATCATCAAATTTACTAATAATATCTAAATAATAATTTATAGGATTCTGATGGTAACTATTTATTGGCAAATAAAATATATCACCACTTCTTATGTGGATAACAAGAGTTTTATCATCAATGTCAATATCTTGTAAAAATTTTATTCTAGGTTTAATTTGAGATTTAAATACATTTTCTATGTTTTTGTAAACATAATCTGTATGTAATTTAATTTCAGGAAAATCTTTATTTTCTGAAAAATAAAAGAATCTATAATGTTTTTTAAAAATAGAGAAAAAACTAGAAAACTTGTTATTTATAATTGAAAAGTTTTCAATATATTTATAATTGTAAAAATAAAAATTACCTTTATTTTTATTCGTATAAAGTACTCCTATTGCGATCTGCTGTAGATTATTTCCAAATCTTGAAAAAAAGTAACTAATTGTATAATTTTTAAAAATTATTAATTTGTTAGTAATATTAAAAACTTTAATTTTATATTTTCTTATATTTTCCATAACTAACAGTTTTTTATAACTTTCTTAACATTTAGTTTAACTAAGATATTTTTATGAGTTCATTTTCTATTTTTACAACAATGACGGATCCAGAGTCAAGAAATGATCCCTGGGAAGAATCTTTAGAATGTTATAAAACACTGGCTGATGATGTTTTAGTTGTTGGAGAAGACTGGCCAATTGAATTTGATTGGGGCATATTTAATAAAATTTATCAGAACGGATTTAATCAATGTTCTACTGATTGGGTAATGAGAATGGATTTAGACTATTTTATTCATGAAAATGATTTTGAAAAAATAAGGTTTTATCTAAAGAAATATTCTGACTCTCCTGCGATTGTACTTCCTCAATATCAATTTTTTACCCTTGATAGATATCAGGTCAAAACAAAATTGTGTCTGCTTTTAAATAAAAAGAAATTTCCAAAAATCAAATTAGATGGCGGTACAGATAGGATGCTTGCTACACTAAATGGCGAATTATTAACCTATAAAAATGTACCTCAGATAAAAGTTCCAATATGGCAATATGACTCTATGTTTAGAACAAAAGAAATAATTGGAAGCGATAGAGCTAGATTTGCAAGGGCTTGGAAAAGAACTTTTGATAATTATGGTGATAGGGGGGGCGATGAACCTAATGTTGCATTTGATGCATGGTTTGAAATGATTAAGATCAGATACACAAAACACCTTTTAAGGAAAAAAATAGACAATCACCCTAAGTTCATACTTAATAAATTAAATAATTTAGATCAAAGCCAGTTTGGTTACAGCGCATTTGGTTTAAAAAATAATACAAACTTTAATTATTTTGAATACCCAAGGGAAATTAAGAAAAAGTATTTTTAAAAATATTTTTTAAATTTTTATACATAACTTCGTAAGACAATTCTTCTAATGCAAATTTATAAGGGTAAAAATAATTATCTTCTAAATTTGTTTTAAATTTATCGTATTCTTTATCGAAATTATCAATATTTCTAATTTTCATTCCACATTCTTTACTCCAATAAGGGACAGTTGTTCCTTCAAAATCTAAGCCTTCATAACTATTAGTGGTTGCGTCAAGTACAAATAGTGGAATGTTCATCGACATAAGTTTATTAATCGCAATACCTTGACTCTCAGTCCTGCCTAAAATAATTGCAAATTTTACGGTTTTTGCATAATCAATTAGTTTTGAGTTTTTATATGCACCATACTGGAATATTTTAAAGTTAGTTTTATCATTATTTAGTCGTTCAACCACAACATTTAACTCTTCATCGCTTCTGCCTTTAAAATAAATTAAACATTTATGATTTTCAGTTAATTGATTATCACCATTTTTTAAAATATTTTCTTCAAAGTCTATACCGACAGGCAAGATCAAAAGCTTTGATTCATCAATTTTAAAGTTTGATATTTCTATCATTGTATGTTTTGCGGGAGTAGAAGCAACAACTATTTTTAGGTTATCATATTTATTTGATAAACTTGCCAACTCGAGATAGCTATCGATATTGTAAAGAGGCCCGACAATTACTTTTTTCTTTTTATTAAGTATATTTATTAGTTTATCTGAGTCTTTTTTTTGATATGTTACAAAGTAATTATTATCATAAATTTCATTATTAAAAACAATATTTTCTAAACTAGCCAGTCCCTCAAGAATATTATTCATTAGTTTTTGAGGTCCTGATCTTACAAAATTAGTATTTAACGGAACGTTAAGTCTGTACATGTATTTGTAATAAGCATTAAATAATGAAGATTGAAAAATATGTTTTGAATATATTTTTCTATCATTTAACCAATAATTTGGATCATAAACTATATTTAAATTCAATTATTTCCAACTTTTTTTAAGTGTAACTTAAATATTAGTTACCTTATGATAAGAATAATGTTCTATTTCTTTATATATACAGAAATTAATCCAAAATGAAAGAAAATTTATTTATTACAAGCAATTATTTTGCATCCATAGCCGATGTTATTTATTCGAGTAGAGAAGAGTTTAACGACGAAATAACAGATGAAAAAGAAGAAATTATTGAAATATCAAGGAATCTTAATTTCAAATATATCATAACTAAAAAAGTTGAATTTGAAATACAAAGTAACGATATAGTTTTTTGTAATACTGATCTGTTAGATAATCTTTTTTTTCATTTAAAAAACCAAGCAAAATTAAAAAATATCACACTGATTACTCATCAAACTGATAAATTAATCAAAAAAAGAGATTTTATAAAAAAGCCTGATTGTATAAGTAAATGGTTTTCTGTAAATGTTGGATATAAACATGAAGATTTAATTCCAATTCCAATTGGAATTGCAAGTAATTTTTCAAAAAAGAATTTGAATGTTTCTGATTTTCAATTCTTTGAAAAAACAAAGTTTCAAAAAAAGGCATTATCTATGTATATAAATTTTCAAACAAATACAAACCAAAATGAAAGAAAAAATATTTATAATTTTTTTTCAAATAAAGAATGGGTATTTACTGATAAGCCAAGTCTTGATAAGCAAAAATATTTAAAAAACCTAAAAAAAGCAACATTTGTATTATGTCCTTGGGGAAATGGCGTTGATACTCACAGATTTTGGGAAACTCTTTATTCTGGTTCTATACCAATAACTAAGAAACATATTACATATAATTATGAAAATCAATTGCCGGTTTTGTTTGTCGACAATTACGAAGATATAAATTATAAATTACTTAAAAGCTTTATTAACGATTTCAATATTGATGACTATAATTTTGAAATTTTAAGTAATATTTATTGGAAAGAAAAAATAAAGTTTGAACACAATGAAAGGCATGATTCAATAAATATAAAAGAAAAAAAATTAATTACTTATTTTTTCAAAATTAAAAGGAATGTAAAAAGACTTGGAAAGTCACAATTTAAGAAAGTTAAGACAACTCTGAACAAAATATTATCAAAGTTAGGGTTTTAAAGTGTTCCAACTACTCGTTGGCAAATCAAGAACTTGAGATATTATGCTGATTGCCCAAACTAGCAACAAAGTTCCATGAATATCTGGTTCATTAAAGCCTTTTGTAATATTAACACCGTAATAGTGAGTCTGGGATTTGTTTACAAAATATGAAAATCCACCCAAGTCTGGAAAATAATGTTCTTCAATTTTAAGTAAAATTTTCTCGAAATAATTTTTTATTTCATTATTTTTATAGTCTGCTGACTTTGAACACATATAAATAACGTAAACTATGTCGACAAGATCGCAACCATCATCAAAAGGTTCAATTTTTAAAAAAGTATCTAAGAGTTTTTGAGGAAATGGAATATTAACATTTATCCAATCAAGTCCAGTTATTATTTTCATTGCACCATTAATTGTTTCAATATCTTCAGGTTTATTACCTTTGTAAAATGTGCCAGTATCTTTATCAACAATTGATAATACAAAATCTTCTAAAACTAAAGACAATTCAATTTTTTGTTTTTCATCAATTATTTGAGTTGAAATAAACATACATAAGGCCGAGAACTGAGCCCCTGCGTTCCAGGGTTTTGACCAATCAAGAGAATTAAGGTAGTCAATTATTTCTTTTTTTGATTTTGGGAATTCATCATATATTAAATCATTTATTTGATTTACTTCCTTTAGTGTTGATATTGCTTGTTTTGTTTCTGCTTTAATAAAATCATCTAATTTCTCATTTTTCAAAACATAATTTTTATTTGTATATTTATTTAAAACTATTTTTGCAAATTCCTTAGTTTTTTGTGAATAAGATTGCTTAGAAAAAAATTTAAGATAATTATCATCAATAAAGGAATTTATTGGAAAGTCGTAAGATTGTTTTTGAAAAGATTTTATATAATTAATCCAGTTTTCTTGATCTCTTTTATCTAATTCTTTCCAGGAGGTTGTTATGATAAAAATTTTTAAAGCATAACAACTAAATCCCAAATCTAAATTTTTTCCAGCTAAAGTGTTTCCGTCTAAAACAGGAAGATATGAAAATTCATCTTTTTTTAATTTTGACAAAAATACAGGTAAATTTGTCTTAAGATTTTCAAGCCAATGTTCATTCATATTTAAAACTTATAATTTATTACTTTTTAATTTTAAATAGCAAAATAATTTTTTTTATATTAAATCTATAAATTTGAAGAATAACATTAATTTATTAATAGAATTGAATTTATTCGAAGTCTGTTAAATTTAAGTTGAAAAATGAAAAAAAATAGAGTTTTAGTTTTTGGTTCTAAAGGATTGGTTGGAAAATCACTTGTTAATACTTTGAATTCTTCTGAAAAAGTAGAAAAAGTGTTTAGTTCAACAAGAGAAGATACCGACCTTCATAGTAAAGATGAAATTCTTATAACTGTCCAGAATTTTAAACCTGATTATATTATCAATTGTGCCGCAAGAGTTGGTGGAATATATGCTAATAACACTTACAGATCTGAATTTTTAATTGATAACCTAAAAATTAATTTAAATTTATTTGATGTTGTGAAAGAATTTAATAATTTGAGCGTTATTAACCTTGGAAGCAGTTGCATATATCCATTAAATGCGGCTAATCCTATTAAAGAAGGGGCTTTCCTAGAAGGTAAATTAGAGCCAACAAATTCACCATATGCAATTGCAAAAATAACAGGTATTGAATTGGGCAGGGAAATATCAAATCAATATGGAAATAAAATAATAAATCTCATGCCTACAAATCTTTACGGCCCAAATGATAATTTTAGTGAAAAAGATAGTCATGTTATTCCCGGTTTGATATACAGAATGCATAAAGCAAAGTTGAATGACCAAAAAGATTTTAACATCTGGGGAAGCGGGGAGCCTCTAAGAGAGTTTATGCACGTTGATGATCTATCCGGTTGTATCGAGTTTTTAATAAATAAGGAAATAGAAAGTGATTTAATTAATGTTGGGACTGGAGAAGAAATTTCTATAATTGACCTAGCTAATTTAATAAAGAAAATAATTAAATTTGATGGTGAAATACTTAACGATTTGGATATGCCTGATGGAAACCCAAGAAAGTTATTGGACTCAAGTTTAATAAACAAAATTGGATGGGAAAGTAAAATTACGCTAGAAGATGGAATAAAAAGTACTTACGAATGGTATTTAAATACTATCTCTTGAATAAAAATAACTAACTAGGAAATAAAACAACAAGGGAAATTGAATACTTTCCATAGTTGTATCAAATGAAGAAACTAAAAAAAGTGGAAACAAATAAATAAAAATATTGCTTTTCATTTTATAAAGTAATTTATATAAAAAAAGCACATAGGAAAATGCACCTATAATTCCCATCCTTCCAATTAGAGTAAATAGATGATTGTGAACATGCTCGTTTAAACCTTCTCTTCCCAGCCTTCCTGGAGCGTTTGGATCTTTCATTACTTCAAAAATTTCATTAAATCCAACCCCCTGAATTAATTTATTTTTGCTAATTTGATCATTCACTAAATCAAACCAAATATCTAATCTCCAATCTAATGTATTATCTTTTGAGCATAATCTATCTTCACAAAAATAAAATCCTAAAAACTGATTTGTATTTTTTCTTTCTACAACTTCGGAGACAGACTCTTGGATAACTTCAACAACTAATGGCTCTGATGAATTTAATCTGAATTCAGGAAGACTTGCTAGACGAATTGATGAGAGTATAAAAATAACAATAAATCCTGTGAATATAAAAATGAAAGTTTTGAATTGCGTTCTTATAAATCCTCTCATTGAAAAATTAAAAAGTAATATAAAAAGAAATGAAGAAAAGAAGGAAGCTCTACTTAATGTTAAAAATAAAGGAAGTAAAGCTGAACCAAGTAAATTAACATAAATTAATAAATATTTTTCATTATAAATTTTGTCTTTCAAGATAAAGACTGTGAAAATAAAAGCGATTAATACATCTGATCCTTTTATAAATTGAAACTTATCACCATATTGTTGAAAGAAGAACATTATAAAGTTCGGATAGTTACCTGAATTAAATATATAAATAATTATCGGAGTAAAAGCAAGAGAAACTAAATGTAAATTGTTAAATTTAAATTGATGAAAAAAGTAATATGCAAAAAAAACGTATCCGATCATCCAAAGAAATGATGAAGACTTAAAAGTATAGAGTGTAAAAATATCTCCATTATTTATGAAAAGTGAAAATAAAAATGACACAAGAACTAAAAATAAATATTTATAAGGAAAAAAATTTAGATCAAGAATCTTGAATATTTTTAAAATTATAAAAATTATTATTAGTAGTAAACCAAAACCAACAATCAATTCACCGAGCCTAAAGGTAAAAATCTTTAAACCCATTAAAGATCTTGTAAAAATCATTGTTGCCAAAATCAGAAAAAAAACTATGTTGTTAAAAATTTCCACATATACTTTGTTATTTTTAATATTTTTCATGAAACTATATTGAAAGTCTAATTAATTATAAGAAGTAAACAAGTGAAGTATTATCATAACGTGGATGGCAAAAAAAATAAAAGCTACTTACATATTCGGCGGTGGAAGAAAAAATCTAATTTATTCAAAAAATAATTTTGCTAAAGATTTTTTTTATGGATATTTTCAAATGAAACATGAAATTGAGGATTTAAATTTTGTAGAATTCTCAGCTTCAAAACAGAAAGGGTTAATTAATAAATTGCTTTACTTGGTTTCCAAAGTACTTAGAAAAATTAGTAAGCTTTCATTTTTTTTTGAAAATATTTGTACATACAAAAATTTTAAAACTTTAAAAAATTCTAAAAGATTAATAATTACAAATGATCGAATTGCTCTTTCATTAATACCATTTTTAATAGTTTTTAAAATTTTTAAATTAAACAGTTCGTCAGTTATCGTAATGGGTCTTTTAGCAAAAGAAACTTCAAATCTTTTATCACACATAACGCAGAGACTGTTGTTAAACATTTTTTTTAAGTTAGTTGATAATTTTATTTTTTTAAGTAAAGGCGAGTTCAATCAGGCGAATATTTCTTTTAAACGTTACAAAAATAAATTTCACTTTATTCCATTTTCTGTAGACGAGAAATATTGGGTAAGGGATGAAAGTAAAAAAAAGAATAAAATTCTGTTTATTGGTAATGATGGAAGAAGGGAGTATGATTTTGCCTTAAATATTGCTTCTTCAATGCCAGAATACGAATTTTTGTTTGTAACTTCAAATATTGAACAAAGCAGTATCAAAAGTAAGAATGTTAAGCTCGTAAAAGGTCAATGGAATCAAAAGCTTCTTACAGATGATGAGATAAAAGAAATTTACAATGAATCTTTATTATCAATTATTCCAATTAGAAACTCTTATCAACCCTCTGGCCAAAGTGTAGCTTTACAATCTATGTCGATGAATGTTCCTGTAATAATCACAGAAACAATTGGGTTTTGGGATAAAGATGTTTTTATTGATAATTTTAATATTTTTTTCGTTAGTGAAAATAAATTAGATATATGGACAAAAAAAATTAGAGATGTTTTGAATAATCAAAGTATGACAAAACATGTAATTGATAACTCAAAAAAACTAATTACAGAGCAATACAATACTGATTTATTTTATAGAAAAATAAAAAAAGTAATTTTCAACTCTGATCGATAAGAGTTTTAATACTTTTTTTAAGAGTATGAATTATTTTATCAAAAAATCCATACTCTAAAGGTTTCCTTAGGTTCAAGATTAATTCTTTATTAGCTAACATCTCTTCAAACAAATTTAAAAACTCACTACACATTAGATCAGAATTAAAAGGATAATATTTTAGTTTTTCTGAAATGTTTTCATAATTATCTAAAACATACTTAAGTTTTTCTTCAATATTATTTTCTGAATATTCAATTCCAAAATTCTGACAGTATTCTTTGATTCCTCCACTATCTATATACATAACTGGCAGACCACACTGTGCACCTTCAATATGATGATTTCCAGATGGTTCATTTAATGAACCTGTAAGATAAATATGATTTTTTTTAAGTTCATCCGAAAGAATATTTCCTGATAGAGGTTTTATATGATTGCTGTTAATAAATTCAAATTTATTAGGTAAATTTCCAATATAAGTAAATTCAATTTTTTCTCTCCAAAAATTATTATTCAATAATTTATCAATTTTTTCATAAATTGTGAAACCTTTGTTCCAATTAGCACCCCAGTGGTGTGTCACGATCTTCAATTTATTATCATGATTCCATTGGGCTCTATCTTTTGAATTGAATACGTTTTTGTTTGCTCCTGCTAGGATCACTCTATTATTTTTTTTATTAATTCCTTGTTCTTCATAAAGATTTTTTAACCATTCACTAACAAATACTGTATAGTCTGCAATTTTATTTGCTTCAATTAAATATTTATTTACAAAATTTGTTCCTTTTCTTTCATCACACTCGTTTATTCTATGTATAACCAAAGTCTCGGAGTTAGTAAATTTAATATAATTTTGAACATCTATATGAGTAAAAGCAGATGACTCTGATGTTTTTCTAGGTTCAGTAATTAAAATAAGATCAATTTGCGGATCATTAAGATTATTTAAAACTGTATGTCCTTTTGACGATAAATATTCTTTCAAGTTTATAGCAAATAAATTACCGCCCCCCCATGGGCCTTCTTTAATATTTGTACCAATACTAATTTTCATTTAATTTTCTAAGTGCAATATTAAACTCATTAAAACCATTTGGTAGTTTAAATTTTTGAACATTTTTATATGCATACTCAATATCAGCTTTTGCAAACTCAAAATTTTTCATATTAAAAATAGATTTTTCTGACAATATTTCAGAAGCTATGCCAACGTCTGTTGAAATTATTGGAGCTTTGGTTAACGCACATTCTAATATAGATTGAGGGCCGCCCTCAAATCGTGAAGATACAACATATAGATCCAATAAATTATAAAGTTTGTTTATATCTTCAAAAGATGCCATCTCAAAATATTTATATGGAATTTCTAAATTTTCTAGTTCATTAATTATGAACGACCTACGCTTCCCTGTAAGTAATATTTTTAAATTTTTATTTTTAGAATTTAGATATTTGATAATTTTAATAAACCTATCTGGACCCTTAGATAATTTTGGCGATTGCAAATCAAATCCTTCAGTATCTCTTTGAAATGAACCAACAAGAAAATCTGTTTCTGATAAGCCAAATTCATCATACAGCTTTGACTTATTTTTAATTTCAAACCAAATATTTTGATTTATCCAAAAAGGAATCTTTATAATTTTTTTATCAGTTAATTGTTTTACTTGATTTAGTGTTTTGTCAGAAATAGCATGATATAAATCTACGTATTTATCCCTTTCATGAAAGTCTTTTAACGATTGGTCGTCCAACTTATCTTCATCTATATGATGAATCGTACAAAATACCTTGTTGTCTCTGAGGACTTTTTTTGGTATTTTTTTCCATGTCCAAGGAGCTATAAGCCATATTATTTTATTTCCAAAATACAAATTTTTGGTTTGTTTTTGATTGTAAGTGTTCCATTCTTTAATGAATCTGTCTACAACCCAATTTTCTCTGGCAGTATTAATATAAATTTTCATTAAGTTTTTTAGGTTTTATGTTTTTTTTCACACAATCTGAATAATACTTCTGCTCTGTTTTTTTTAATTCTGAAATGTTGTTTATTGTATTTAAATTGTATAAAACTTCGTTTATGTACTTATACTTATAACCATTATTTAAAAGATCATACATTAGTTTATAATCCTGTGAATAGTAAAAGTCTTCGTTGTATAAACCAATCTTTTCTAAAATATTTTTTTTAATAAGTAATGTTCCGTGGACAAAAGGATTTCTAAAATTAATCAATATTTTTTTTGGTAAATATGCAGATAGTCCAGGCCTGTACTTGTTGCTTTGAATCGTTATTGCCCTAGTAGTACAGAAATCTAAATTAAATTTTTTTACAGTTTGAATTTGTTTTTCAAGTCTATTAACAAAACTTGTGTCATCATCGTCTTGTCTAGCTATATAAGTACCTTCGCTTTGTTTTATAAGAAAATTTAAGGACTTTGTTAAACCAAGATTTTGAGAGTTTTTATAAATTCTTACTATCTTTTCATTTTCATATTTTTTAAGGACATTATATGTATTGTCTTCAGAGTTATCATCTAAAATTAAAAACTCTATATTTTGATAAGTCTGGTTAAGAATGCTATTGATAGCATTTTCAACTATATTTTGAGAGTTAAAGGTACTCATTATTACAGAAATTTTATCTGTATTTTTATGCATCGATAATCTCATAAAAATTGTTAATTAATTTTTGTTCGTTTAAATATTCAGTTAAAAAATTTTTATTGTCATCCCCAATTTGACTTATAAAATCAGGATTCCCAATTAACTTTAATTTATTTGTTAGATCTTCGTAATTAAATTGTTCAAATGATAACTTATAATTTTTTGGAAAATACTCTTCAATTCCTCCGGTGTTGGGAAATACTGAAGGAACACCTAATAAAGAAGCTTCACACAATAAAGTTGGCTGACCTTCATAAAGTTTTGTTGCTGTAACAACTGCCGTGGATTTTCTAATTATATTTAAAACCTCTTGGTTAGTTTTTAAACCAAGAAAATCTATATTGTCAAAATTGCTATATTGATTTCTCAAATTACTTAATAATGGTCCATCTCCAGCAATTTTTAACTTCGTATCACTAAGATTGGAATCTATAAAAGATTGTATTAATATATCGACACCTTTTTCTTCTGAAATTCGTCCTCCATAAAAAATATATTTTTCCTTATCTACATCTATCTTTTCTGGAATGTTCATTGGGTTAGGAAAATGAAATATTTGTGATTCAAAGGTACCAATATCGTTTATAAAATTTTGATGAAATTTTGTTAATAATAAGAGTTTAACTCTTGGGTTTTTCAGAATCTTAAAATATTTTTTACCATAAATGAGAACAAAAAAAGATTTCAAAAATGAATCTTTGAAATACCTATTAAAATATGAAAATTTTTCAGGTTTGTACCCACAAGCAAGGCATACTTTATCATTTCTAATGTGTTTTTTTGAAGACATTGTTCTTGTACAAAAATATCTAAAATTATGAATTTTTATCATTACATCAAATTTTCCATTTTCAAGAAAATTAAAAATGCCAAGAGAAGCTTTAAACCAGGTGTTGTGTACATAAACTATATCAGGATTAAAACTTTTTACCTTTTGTTTTAATTTATTTGTACTGTCTATATTGTTTGAAAATAATAAAGATAGAAGTTCTCTTATGTAACTTTTTATATGATTATCAAAATACAAAGTCTCAATCACGAAATATTTTTTTAAAAAATGTATTTCATTTTCAACCGCTATGTCTTCACCACCAATATTTTGGTATCTATTATGAACAATTAGTAACTTTTTCATGTTTTAAATTATTTTGTATCATTCTTTTTAGCTTAGTTAATATTAACGTAATGAAGGTAATTATTTTATTTACCTATGGTGTTTCCATAAAGGATTGGAAATCAAGTGGTTTGCTTGATAGAGAAGTAAAAATATACAATCATTTATCTGAGAAGTACGGAATAGAATACAAGTTTTTAACTTTTGGTGATGAAACAGATTTAGAATATCAGCACGAAATACCAAATATAGAGATAATTCCTCTATATAAATATGTAAATAAAAATAGTATTAAATACTTCGAAATCATAAAGTCATTTTTTTATCCCTTTAAAATTCGAAAAATTTTATCATTTGAAAATACAATTATTAAAACAAATCAACTTTGGGGATCATGGATTGGTATTGTTTTAAAGATTATAACAAAAAAACCCTTAATTATTCGGACTGGATATGACCTACTGACTTTTAAAAGATTGGAAGGTAAAGGTGTTTTTAAAATCTTTTTATTCAAAACCCTGACTAAATTATCATTATTATTCTCAAACAGATATCTTGTCACAAGTGAACAAGACTACAAATCTTTAAATTTTGAATTTAAAAATAGAAAGAATAAGATTTCAATTTTATCTAATTGGGTTAAAGTTGATGAAGAGATAAATACTAAAAGATTCAATAATAGACTCATAAGTGTAGGCAGATTAGAAAAACAAAAAAATTTTCCTGAATTAATAATGCAAATTTCTCAATCCCGATATGAACTCGATATTTATGGAGATGGTTCAGAAAAAAATAATTTAATTAAACTATCCGAAGAAAATAACTCGATTGTTAACTTCATGGACCGTATTAAAAATGAGGACTTATTAGATGCGCTCAGAAAATACAAGTACTTTGTTAGTAGTACGTTGTATGAGGGGAATCCAAAAGCAATATTAGAAGCCATGTCTGCAGGATGTGTAGTAATAGTATCAAATGCTGTGGGGGTAAATAATATAATTGACCATGGTAAAAATGGTTATATTTTTGATTTTGAAAATGATAATCTAATAAATTTTATTGATAATTTAAATGAAGATAATTTAGAGAAAGTTGTTAAAAGAAGTAAGCAGTATATAAAAGATAATCACGATTTAAATGTCATCGCTTTAAAAGAAAAAGATATATATACAGATTTACTTTAAATAATTAAAAATTCTAGATTCACCTTCATATTCGATTTTTAAGTGTTTATCATATTCGAATTCCTCATGATTGTGAGTTGAGTTAATAATTGTTATATTTTGATTTTTTAATATTGAAAAAATTAAATTCCTTGTATCTGCATCTAAATTAGAAGTCGATTCATCCAAAAGTAATAATTCAGTATCAGCAAGTAATGCTCTAATAAATGATATTTTCTGCATTTGTCCTGATGAAAGAGTTCTGTTACTTATTTCAAAATTTAGATCATATTCATCATCGTCAAATAACTTAAATTTAATCAACATTTCAAAAAGATTATCATCAGTAATATTTGTGTTTTTGTTTCCATAAAGCAAATTTTCTCTTAAAGAACCATCGATTATCAATGGAGTAACCCCTACATAACCGATTCTGTCTGTATAAACTGTTACATCACCCATCTTCGGATAAAAAATTTGTGAAATTATACCAAGCAATGTACTTTTGCCAGAACCATTCGGTCCGGTTATGACAGTATGTTTTTCTTTTTCAAATTTTAAACTTAAATTTTCAAATATTAGTTCTTCAGAATTAAAATATTGAAAGTTTATATTGTTCAATAAAACTGCGTCTTGATTTTTATTATCGGATTTATAATAAGTTGGATCTACTTGTAATTTATCTTTCTCAAATTGAATGAATTTTTCAATGTGAACAGATGAATTTACAAGCATATTTAATGTACCATTTGCGTTGCCAATTGTTTGAACAAGTCTTAGTGTGATGCCTAAAAATTCAAGTGTAAGAAATTTTGTAAAATTAAAAAATGTTATAAGTATTGATATTGTGAATATAGTAATAAAATTTGGAAATAAATGGTTTATTGCTCCATAAGCTAAATTTTTAAACTGAGCATCCTGAAAACCAGATATTGTTTTTTCGTATTCAAAAAATTCATTTTTACTTGTTTTTAATATTTTTATTAAAAACAAATTTTGTATTACCCTTTGAATATCCCTTCCTGTTTCCTGTGCATAAACATATGATGAGTGCATGTAAACTCTGGCTTTACGTAGTAAGTAACGGGTTGGAAAATACAATATTAACCCACCCGCAACAAAAATTGATATAGTTTGAAAATCTGCGTATATTAAAAAACTTGAATAAACTGCAATTTGTATCAGCGCATTTGCCATTGCAGCAAGTGCGCCGTAAAAATAAGATAGATGACCGCTGAGCGTATTTATATAAAAAGTTGCATCTGCAATTGAATAATTTCCCTTCTTATAAATTTCATTTAATATATGCAATTTTAGATTCTTTTCAACTTGTAGTTGAAGAGAATGTATATTCACTTTTTCAAGCAAAACAATTAAAGTTCTGAATATTACCAATATTGGGAGTAAATATAGATTGCTTAAAATTATTGAAATTAAAAAATAATATACTGACTCTTCATTTTGATTAGGATTTAACAAACTAGCAAATACCAAGATTATTAAGATATCTGCCAATACTGTAATGTTCGAAAGAACTACAGAAAGAATTAAACGAATTTTCTTTTTTGTAACTTTTGTTATCTTGGATATTAAAATAACATCTTTTGAAATTTGCCTAAATTTATTCACTTTCATAAGGATAACTAAAAACAGTTTTTTATTTATAATTTCATTTATTTTTAAATTAGATGTTATTTGATTTTCTATAAACATTTAGAATGCAATATAGAGATCAAATATGTATTTTGAAATTAAACCAAATTTAAATACTCAAAATATAACAAATTGGAGTAGTTTTGACCGAAGATAGCCTAAATTTGCTTTACTGTTTTGACGAAAATTATAATATACAGACTGTTACGTCAGCTTATTCATTTTTAGATAATTATTCGGGTCGAGTTAATCTTCATTTACTGACTTCTAGTAACAATAAAGTTAAAAATTACACAACACCATTAAATGAATTTGAAAATCTTGACACAATAAAAGTTTACGAGTTCAAAAAGAATAGAGAATTTGTATTTCCTGCAATTAATAACCATCATGTCACAGAAGCTACTTACTATAGATTATTTATAAATGAATATCTTCCTAAAACAACAAAAAAACTTTTATATTTAGATTCAGACGTAATAACTTTAAATAATGTATCAGACAAGATAAATAAAATTTTTAATAAACTACATACTGAAAAAGAATATCTCGGAGCTGTCAATTATACAAAGTCGGCAAACGAAAATAATAAGAAATTTCTTGAAAGCTTAAAAATGAAATCTGACGATTATTTTAATGCAGGTGTATTGTTCATAAATTATCAACTTTGGCTTGATGATAAAATAAATCAAAAAATTCTTGATCATTCAAAGAATATAGGCAATTTAAATAATTTAAAACAACATGATCAAGACATATTAAATTCCTATTTTGACGGAAAATTTTTATCTTTAAATGAGGAATATAATTTTCCTATTCTAGAAAGATCATACAAAAAAGATAAAAGTCTTATTGAAAATAACACATATTTTTTACACTACGTAGGAAGAGAAAAGCCCTGGTTGTTAAACGGTTTCTTTTTAAAGATTTCAAAATATTATCAAAAAAACCATTACAAGCTGCATAAAAATTACCATCTTGTATTCAAAAAAAAACTTGGACTTAAAGATTTAAAAAATAATTTTGAGCTTAAGTATCTTTTACATCCAAAAAAAATCTATTCGTTATTCCAAGCAATAAAATTATATTTTTACAAACTATAATATGCCTGTGTCAAAAAAAAATCTAGTATTTGCATCAGCATCATTTCATCCAAAAAGAAAATTTTTAGATAAAAATAAAATGGCGGAAATTGAGAGAGAGAAAGACTATTTATTTTGCTTAAAACAATTATTTAGAGTGATTCCAAGCAATTTTGAAATTTATATCGTAGATAATACTTTAAAAAATTCTAACTCGATAGTTGATGAAGAATTACGTGAATTGTTAAATAAATCGAATGTAATTTTTACGAATAATTCTGGAAAGAATAAAAATATCAATATTGGAGCAGAAGAACTTAAAGAATTATTTCATTTAGAAGATATTCTAGACTTCAATGATTATTCGAAGATATGTTATTTGACATCAAGAAGATTTATAACAAATCCATATGTTTTCGAGAAAACTGAAAAATTAGAAAAAGATGCACTTATATCTAATCCTGATTTCATATATTTAAATGGTGAACTTGTTGAAAGTGAAAAAAGAGGAATGTACAACGATATGTTTTTTGCAATGCAGAGCAAGACAATGATTGACTATATTAACTTTTCAAAAGAACGAATAGATTTTTTGACTGATCAAATGATAAACTCAGAAGTAAATTTATATGATTTTATAAAAAAATTTGATATTGAATATGAATATCTCAAGTTTCTTGGGTTTTTAAGATATGACTATTACAAAAAAAATGAAAAGGAAATTAAACATAAGTATCACTTTGTTTAATATGTAAACAATGGAATTAAGAAAAGAAATGCTTTCTGTTCTTCGCCCCTTAGGTGGAGATGAAGAAGTCGAAGCTATAAGAGATAGTATTGAAAGTGGTTGGTGGACTAGAGGACCTAAGGTTGAGCAGTTTGAAAAAGAGTTTGCCAAATTAGTTGGATCAAAATATGCAGTTGCTGTTACAAGCAATTCTCATGGTACAGACCTGGTTATGAAAGCTTTAAATATAAAAAATGTTGATGTTATAAATCCAACTATTTCCTTCATGGCTACTGCAATAATTCCAATTTGGAATAATTGTACTTCAAACATAGTTGATGTAAGAAGACATGATTTAAATATTGATCCAGAGGATGTAAAGAAAAGCCTGAAGAAAAACACAGAAGTAGTACTTGCTGTAAATATGGCAGGAATACCTGCACCAATTGATGAGATAAGAGAATTTTATGATGGATTTATTATTGAAGATTGTGCACATAGTTGCTACGTGCCAGGAGCCGGAACAAAAGGTGATATTGCAATCTGGTCTTTCCAAGCAGTAAAAACCATGCCTATTGGAGATGGAGGAATGATTACAACAGATGATTATGATTTGTATAAAAAATTGCAATCACTTGCTTGGTTTGGTATTGAAAGTACTTATTCTAGATTATCTGGAAAAAGTGATACTGGGGGGGATAATATTAAGTCTTCTGTAAAGAATCCTGATGGTAAACCTGGGTACACGTGGGATTATGAAGTAAATGAGCTTGGATACAAGTACTATATGATAGATATTTTAGCTGCGATAGGTTTAGAACAGATGAAAAAATTAGACAAACATCTTGAAATAAGAAGGAATATTCAAAAAAGGTACAATGAAGAGCTGAGCGATGTTTTACAACCGCCAGAGTGGAGTGAAACTGTTCAATATTATTGTTCAAGGGTACCCGAAGAACATCGAGACACATTAATTGATTACTTAAAGTCAAAAATGATACATACAAGCGTTCATTTCAAGCCTTTACATAAATATGACATTACAAGACAAAACAGAGAATACCCTATAGCTGATTCAGAATGGAAAAAATTACTTTCATTGCCTGTTCACCCTGCAATGGATGATGAAGATGTTGACTATGTTGTTTACTGGGTAAAGAAATATTTTGAGGATCATGCTTAAATTAGAATTAAATGGATAAACTTTATCAGATCAAAGGAACCGAATTTTTAAACCCACCACTTGAATATCTTAATCAAAACTCTTACCCAAACTTTCAATTAAAACTTGAAGAATTTAAATCATTACTAAAAAAACAAGTTCAAAACAATGAAAGTAAATCATATTATAAATTTGGAGATGGTGATTACTTTTTTTTAAAAAGAAAGCCCAAGGGAAGTGCTAAACCTGGGAATAGGGCTTTAAGTAAAAGTTATCGAAAAATAAATCATAAGGAATTTTTATTTGGTAGTAAAAAAAATGATTATTATCTGTGTGAAATTACTAAACAGAATACTGCATACTTTAAGGAAATATTTAACTTTGATGCTAATTTTCCCGCCGAGTTTGTTTATGGCTTATTATCAAATAAATGGTTATTTAAAAGTTTTAAAAATGAAATTGGGATTATTGGGGCTCATGAAAAAATAGAAATTATTAAAGCGTTGATGAGCAAACCAGAGTACCAAGAATATATAGGAATTGAAAAGTTCAATGACTATATATCTATACCTCAAAAGTTTGCTTGCGATGACATAGAAAATACTAGAAATATTGTTAAGAACCAAATGCAGATATCAACCTCTAAAATATTTCTTCTTGGCATTGGTCATGTTAAATCAGGCTTAACTTATTTACTCCCAGAATACAAAAATGCAATTTATTTAGATGTAGGAAGTGGAATTGATGCTATTGCAGGAATAATTGATAAAGAAAGACCTTATTTTTATCAATGGAAAAATTATAGATTAAAAAATAATGATATATATGAAAATGTAGATTTTTTACATTTTAAATTCGATGGTAGTGAAACAGTTCTTGCTTAAAACCTTAACCAGTCTTTGTTTTCTGCATACCATTTTGTTACTTCCTCGAGACCTTCCTTACTTGAATTAGTTGACTCCCAACCAAGTTCTCTTAAAACAGATCCATCTAATGCATATCTTAAATCGTGTCCTGGCCTCGAAGAATGATAATCAACTAACTCATAATTTATTTCTGTATTTAAATATTCACCTATTAATTTAGCTATTTCAAGATTATCTAACTCAAGCGAACTAGCAATATTTACTTTTGTACATTTTGCACCATGTTCATCTTTAGAAGTATTTTGAACTTGCTCTTTATTCTCAATTATGAACAATACAGCATTTGCAACATCTTCTACATGGACATAATGCCTACTTCCAGGGGTTTTTTTGGAACTATCAGCGTGAATAATAACTTTTTCATTATTTAATGCTTTCCAAACAGTATTTGGTATAAATTTTTCCGGATGTTGTCTTTTGCCAAATACGTTCATGCAGTGAGTAATGATTACTGGGACATCGTAGGTGTTGTGAAATGCGATTGCAAGCTCTTCTCCCCCAGCTTTAGTTGCACTATATGGATTTGTAGAATTATACCTATCCCACTCTTTAAATTTAACACCATCTATAGCCGGGCCAAATACTTCGTCTGTACTAAAATAAACGAATGTTTCGAGATTATCTAGCTGTCTTGAAAAATTTAAAACGTTACATGATGCTACCACATTGTCCATTACAAATGACATAGGATCTTCTATAGCTCTATCAACGTGTGAAGAAGCAGCTATATGAAAAAAATGTTTTATTTCACCAATCTGAGAAGCCACAAGATTATTAATCTCAGCTTTTAAATCGTGATGAATTACTTTTAAACGTTTCTGTTCAGTTGCACTATAGGACTTCATCATGTCAGAAATTCTGTTTAGATTTCCAGAATAATCAAGCCTGTCCATGCTTATTATTTCATAATCAGTATTGTCTAATATTTCTTTTATAAACATGTGACCTATAAAACCGGCGCCACCTGTAATTAATACCTTTTCGACCACTTTCATATATTAATATATAAAATTTTATTGATTAACTATAAATTAAATATAATTTTTTAAAAGAATTTACTACCAATTACAATATCAGTCACATTAAGGCTTTTCAATTTTGGCAACATATCTTTGTTTACTCCTCCATCAACAATTAATCTTTTATTAAAATTTGGAAAAGTCTCGTAAAACTCATTAACTCTATTCTCAATAACTATTTTGCTGTCTTCATCAGGAAAAAGTGAAGGTGTAATGCAAAGTAGCAATACACAATCAGCATGTTTTATGTAGTTATTAAGACGTTTTATATCTGTGCCCGGCATAAGTGCAATTCCTATTTTTTTGTTTTCATATGATAAATTATTAAATTCAGCTTCTGTGATCGTTTCTTGATGGAAAATTAATGTTTCCAACTCTAGGTCTTGAATTCTTTTTACAACATCTAGCGGGTTTTGAACTAATAAATGTACATCGATTCCTAATTTTTTGTGTGCAGATAATTGTTCTAGTGTTAATATTGATAAACCTAATGTAGGACAAAAAACTCCATCAGTTAAATCAAAATGCAGATAGTCAATGTCTTCTATTTTATTATCAATATCACTAGCTAAATCTAAATGATTTGCTGAAAGAAGACTGTAAGATTTTTTCATAAATCCAAGTTTAAACAAATTATGATCATAAAGTTTTTTAATAACGCATGATCTAACATTTATTCAAAATTTATATTAATTTTCGATGTAAGTTAACTGTTAAAATCAAATGTATAAATGAACAATACAAATAAAAATAAGATTTTTTATGTTTTTATTTTTATAATTATCTTTACTGGAATCGCTACATACGTATTTGCAGCAAATTCAAAAATAGAAGGTTCAAATTGTTTCAAATATTTGACATTAGATTCTGACAATATAGACAACTACATTGAGAGAAACCCCCTTTCAGTAAGAAATGAGATGGTTTTAGTTGAATTAGACTTACTACCAGATACAAATTCACTGAAGTGTCTTGGGGTAAAATTAAAAATTCCTTCTAAAAATAATTTTGATATAGTTGCTACATCTTCAACTCTTTTAAATTTAGTAACAATATCTTCAGTTTTATTTACATTTTTTATTTTTATTAACTTTCAGAAAAAATCTTATTTCTATTTTGGAATTTTAATGTTCCTTTATTGGTTAAATTTCAGTTTCATTTTTTATGGTAATTTTATAATTAATTTTAATTTGTCAATATTTCCAATCGGATTCTTGTGTTTTTCAATTCTATTTAATAGTTTAGATAATAAAAGGTTAGACTTTTTTATTGTATTTAATTTAATTTTATTAATTTACAATTATAATTTTTTGACTAAAATTCTTCCTCTTATAATTTTTGCATACTTTAAATTTTTTAAAAATCTAAAACTTAGTAAACCCCAAATTAACTTGTTAACAATCTCACCTATTTTTTATTATCTAATGAGACAGATATCTGGAAAGGGTGGGAGCTTTGATTATATTTGGCAACATATATCATCCGAAATGTATAGAGGGACACCAAGGTTTGCAGATATGTACTATACATTTGCAGTAATTAATTGTAATAAAACAGGGTGTGGATTTAAAAATAATTATGGACCTTTATGGGAATATTTAGCTATAAATTTAAATCCAGAAATGTTAACTCTAGTATTCAGCATATTATTGATTGCTCTTTCACAAATTTTTTATTATTCATTTATAAATATGACTTCGAATTCAAAAAAAATGTTAGTTTTTTTTATCTATATTTCTCCGCCTACAAGTTTTTTATTGGAAAGAATGAATTTTGATATATTTGTAGTAGTTATTGGATATTTCGCATTATTGCTTTATTTAAAAGGATTAAAAAACATATCTTTAGTATTAATTATGTTACTTACATTGGTAAAAATATTTCCAATTATGTTCTTTTTAGCAATTTCAATATATGAATTTGTAGAAAAGAATTATTCTTCCTGGATTAAATCAGTATCGTTCATGATTGTAAATGGATTAATTTATATCTTCTACTTTGCTTTTGATTTACAGAGTGGAATTATCGCAAATCCTTATGGAGTAAGTTGGACATTTGGAGTTCTTACGGATATTTCAATCTTTTTAGAATTTTTTGGCAATATTGGTTTAATCTTTTACCTTCTTGTATTTTTTATGAGTTTTCTTTTATATAAATTTTTTATATCTGCGGAGGAAAAAAATAAAATTTTTAATTCAAGGGACAAATTATTTGAGCTTTCTTACTTAATTACTTTTATTGTAATTGGTTTATACTATAATTTTGACTTCAGGATATCTTTATTCTCTATAGGTTTAATTTTTCTAGCAAAAAATTACAACTTGAAAAAAATAGAAATTATTTCTCTATTATTTCTGACAACTTCTGTTTCTCCGTATTTTGAATCAGACTTTTCAAAAGTAGGTAGCGTTGAATACTTTCATTCAATTGTTTTCTTGATAGTAAATCAAATAACTTTCAATATCTTAATAATTTATCTTATTTTAGAATTAGTAAATTACCTACAGAGTATAAATTATTTCTCATTACTAAAATTTACAAAAGTCAAAAGTAAATTTCAATCTTCAGGAGAATCTTCCTCATGATATTCACCATCAATATTTACGTTCCAAGGATCAAAATCTCCATTGCCTAAATAGTTTCTTGCTGCATAAAGACCTGTGGCCATTGCGTGGTCTTGATTATTATATTTAAACATTCCCGATCTTCCAATCGCTGTTAAATTTGTTTCCTGTTGGAGCCAATCTTTAATCACTTTGATTTCATCCTGGTAACCAGTTTTAATAACTGGGTATGCCTTTGCATTTTTTGTTACATGACTGTCTAATATATGAAAGTCAACATCAAATATTAACCTCAGTTCTTCAATGGCAAGATTGATTATGTTTTTATCTTTTTCGTTCCATATTTCATCTTTTTCGTAACAAAAATATTCGAGTGTTAAAGGATTGGTACCTTTTGGACTCATATCTTCGGAAAAATTTGAAAAGTCTGCTATTCTTGCAACTTTTAAATCAGGAGAGTGAATATAAATCCAGTTATCATCAAAAAGTTTTCTATCAGTTGACATATGAACGCTTATATGGTTTCTGTACTCTAACTTCTTTGTTGATTGAATTACTGTCTCAGGAATTTCAGATTCATAGATTTGAATAAAATCTAATAAAGGATTGCTAAAAAAAATATTCTTTGCATTGATCAATTCTGTTTCTCCGTTGGCTAAATAACTAATCTCAAAAGTATTCTCAATCTTTTTTATATTTACAACGGGAGAATTCTTTTGTATTTCAACATCTTTACTGTTTAAATAGTTTTCAAATTTATCCCACAACATACCTGCACCTTTTTTTGGATAATAAAATTCATTAACTAGGGTTTTTGGTCTCTTCTTGCTATTTGGAAATATAGCAAACCTAATTGCCGTCATTAAATTTAATCCTTTAATTCTTTGTGACGCCCAATCTTTTCCAATATCTGTGCAATCTATTCCCCAAACTTTTTCGGTATAATTTTTAAAAAACTTACTGTACAATTTATAACCAAATTTATCGATTATCCAATCTTCAAAATTTTCTATTTTTGAAATTTTTAGATAGCTTTTAATCCTTGAAAAAATATATGAAATAGCAACATTAATTGAGTCAATTAATCCGAGACCGAACAAAGCGTTGACAGGTGTAAGTGGATAATCAAAATACTTTCCTTGAAATAGTATTCTCGTTTTTCTTTTTACTTGAACTGCATCATTTCCCAACATGTTCATAAATAAGTCATTTACTTCTCGATTTTTTGTAAAGAATCTATGAGGACCTATATCATAACTAAAATTTCCAAATATTTTTGTTTCAGCTAGCCCACCAACATTTTTTTTCTTTTCCAAAATAATTATTTTTTTTTCTGAATCTGACAATTCATATGCAGCAGTTAATCCAGCGGGACCAGCTCCAATAATTACTAGATCATACATATCATTTGCAAGTTTAATTAAATTACAAACAATCACATGTTTATAAACATATAATTATATTTTGTAACATGTATAAAAAAACTCAGAAACTTAAATTCATTAAAATTGAAAAAATTTTCATAATATTTTTTTTTATATTTTTAATTTATCAATTTTCTTCGTATATTTTATTTACTAGTGAGCTAGAGGTTTCTGAAAACAGCGGCGAAAATTGCACTTATTTTTTACCTTTCATGGTAAATAATTTAGGCGACTTTGAAGTAATTAAACAAGCAAAAGATATATATGTTTTACCAGAAATAAAAAATGTATTATGTTTGGGTAGGGTTGTAAGTTACGAACTACAAGAGAATATTTTTTTTGCATATATAGGCACAAACTCAAAATTTGTAAATTTGTTAATTTTTTCCTCACAATTAATTTTGATTACTTTATATTCATTTATTTTTAAAAAAGAAAATTACAAAATTATCTGTTCACTTATGACAATATTTATATTTATATATTATTTTGAATCACTCAATGTAATTTCATATTTTTACTTTCTTTTTTTCCCAACAATTTTCTTTTACTCAAATAAATCAATTAATGATGCAAATATTAAACTAAATAAAAATATTCCTATGTCTATGGATATAGTATTTATTCTCTTTCTCTTTATTTCTTTTTGTGTTGTCCAGCTATCATCACATCAATATGAAACAATTGATTGGGACATTAATGCATATTTAGTAACATCACTTGACATTGGGAGAGGAAATTTACCTTTAGAAAATCAATTTGAAAATAAGCCCCCTTTACTTTTTCTGATTTACTATTTATTTTCATTATTAGCTGAAGGAAACCTGCTGCCGATAAAAATCTACAATGATTTAATTTTGTTTTTATCGATTGTTGTACTTTACTTTATAATTAAAAGCAATAAAAATTTTAGACTTGAAGCTTTTATTAGTTCTTTGCTTTTCATTTTACTTACAAGCAACTATTGGTTTCATCCGGGTTTTTCAGAAATATTTTCCTTGTTTTTCTTATCATTAAGCTATTTAAATTTAATTAAATCAAATAACAAATATAAATTTTTTATATCAGGATTAATTTTTAGCCTATCAACTCTAGTAAATATTGGTTCAACTATTTTTCTGATAGGTTTTAGTTTAATTATTCTAATTATGGTGAATCAAAGATTTTTACAGCTTATTTGGTTTTATTTTGGATTAGGTATTGTTCATTTATTTGTATTTGCATTTTACTTTTTAAATGATCTAGCAAATGAATACCTGATCTCGGTCTTCTTTATTCCAATTTCTTATTCTCAAACAAAAATAAACATTGTTTCAGAATTAATTATTTTTTTGACAAGCCTTTTTGAATACAATATTTTAATTTGCATTCTTTTATTTGCCACAACTGCAAATGTTGTAAGTATTTTAATCAGAAACTTGAAACTAAAAAATGGATTTATCAGAGATTCATCTACGTATACTTCTATATTGTTTTTAAACTCTTGTTTGTTTTACTATTCTGCAGCTAAGGGTTATTACCACCATCTTTTTTTTATATTATTTTTTGTTACTTTTGGGATAACTAAAATTCCAAAAGGTAAATATAAATCTTTAGTTTTTATAGGAGTTCTTGTATCAAGTTTTCAAATATTTAGTACCTATCTACCTCAAACTATAACAAATTTAAGACACATTAATGAATTAGAAGAAAACTACCCAGTTAATAGAGTTGCGAAATTGGTAAGAAATGAAATAAAAAATGATGATGTTATATTTTCAACAGATAATATATTACTGTTGTATTATCTTGATAAACCAAATTCATCATATATTGTTCATCCTGCTCTTTATGAATACGAGGAAATTTCGCGGGTGCTCGAAAAGTATAATAAGACTCAAGTCAACGAATTAATGTATCAAATAGGCCAAAAACCTAATCTAATTGAGGGGTTAACGATAGATGAGGTTAAAAATGGTTACTACAAACTAGATACCGAAAACCTATTAAGTGAAAATATAGATTTCTTTAATAGAGATAAAAAAATAGAAATTTTTCTTAAGAAAGATTAAATTTATGAATTTTTATTTAGATCCCATCTTTCCCATATGAATGGAAAGTTAAAAACACAATTATGAGTTTTTTTTAATTCTTTCCTTATTTTTTTCCTCATTTTTTTTGATCCATCTACAAAATTATGAAATTGAACTTGTAAGTGGTTTATGTTCTTTATATACCCACTGTTTATAATTTCATTCAATAATCTAAATTCGCTCCCTTCTATATTCATATAAAGTAAATCTATTTTCTTTATTGAATTATCAAATACAAAATTTGTAAATGATTTCATTGTGACTTCTAACTCCAAGGAGCCCTCTTCCCGATTGTATATACTTGAAGCACCATCAATATTTGAAAACTTTACAATTTCATCTTGATCTAAAAGTCCAAAATTATATAATTTGACTTTTTTTTCGTTAGCAAACTTTTGAGACATTAAATTAAAATATTTTTCATGTGGTTCAAAACTGAAAACAAAACAATTAAAATTATTGTATATTTTTTGGGTAAATACTCCTTTGTATGAACCAACGTCAAATACTATTGATTTATCATTTAATGGGTAATTGAGAGATAAATTGTCGTCTCCATTTTTTAAATTCCAGATAAATCTACTTCTGGTCTTAGTATTATAAATAATCCTTAATTTTTCCCTTATATCAGATAGAAGCTTGTAAAGCTTTTTATATTTTTTTAAGAATTTTTTCATAAGTTTATATTTTTTAATCAACAGTTTTCCACAAGTGTAACGAAGCTATTGTCTTATATGGCGACCACCGTTTGGCATATTTATCGTATTCTTCCCAGTAACTATCTTTCGATACCATATCTAAATTATTCATTGCAGCTCTTAACCCAGCGTCTTTTGAAGAAAAAACATCTAGTCTGCCAATACAAAAAATTTCAAACATATTTATAGACCAGGGTCCTATTCCAAAAACTGACAAAAGTGTTTCATTCAAAGACTTATTGTTCAAAATTGTTAAGTCACCAATAGTTTTATTTAGATAAAGTTCTGATAGATTTTTAATTGTTTTCGCTTTATTTGTACTTAGACCTAGATTTTTAATTTCACTGATATTTAAATTTTCAAAATCATTTTCAGTAAGATATGTTCTGTTAAAGTTTCTTCTGACATTTTTGAATATAGTATTTGCGGCTGAGTTTGAAATAAACTGTGAAATTACAATCTCAACAATGCTATCAAATTGATTCTTATTATTGGACTTGAAATTGATTGGCCCATTTTCATCAATTATTTTTTTTAATTTTTTATCTTTTTTTCTTAAAAACTTTTCTTCAGTTGAAAATTTCACTTTCCCTCTAACTTTAAATATTTAAACATGATTTTTTGAAAATAAACTTAATCTTTTTGTAAATTTTAAACATGATTTATTTATGGGATAAAATAATTAAACCTGATTAAACTTATTTTAAACTTTTTAAATTTAATAACAACAAAAGTCGGAGTAAAAAGGAATAAAAAATGGAATATATAAAAGAAATCATATATCAAGTCTTTTTTCTTAATGCTGACATGAGACTTTTAATAGTTGATTTATTTATTGTTTCTATCCTTGGTTTATCTTTTCAATTTACATTTAGATTTTTAAAGTTTGAATGGGTTAAGTCTAGTTATCAAATTCTTAACTTCATATTGCTGGCCCCAATAGGTTTTGTTATAACTTCTTCAATTGCGTCAAATATTGCATTGTCTCTTGGAATGGTTGGTGCTCTTTCAATAATTAGATTCCGAACTCCAGTAAAAAATTCGTTTGAATTGGTGGTTTATTTTCTTTTATTAACAATTGGCATTACAGCTTCTGTAGAAATCGTTGTTTCAATAATCTTAACAATTTTTGTTCATATTGCTCTTGCTATATTTAGTTTTATTAAGTTTATTAATCCAAGATTTCAAGTTTATGAACCAGGATTTAATAGCGACAACCAAAATTTTTTAACAATAACATCCAAAGAAAAAATTGATATTGGCAACTTTCAATTAATAAACTTAGATTATAAAAATAATTTATATGACTATGTAATATCTGGAAATAAAGATGAATTGTTAGAGTTTCAGGAAAATACTATAGAGAATAATAATGAAATTATTGAGAAGATTACTTCTAGTTTTTATTCTTAGCTCATTTATATTTTTACTAGTATTGCATAATGATATCTCAAAAAAAAGAGAAATCGAAAATACAAATCCTACAAGTCAGAATTCTCAACTTGAATTCCAAGATGAAATTGAACCAGGTTGTATATTTTTAAATAATTTTGAATATTTTGATTTAAATAAACTAAAAATCAGCTTAACTATTCCTGATTCAAGACGGTGGTATACAAATATTATTAATGGAGAATTAAATGATGGTGATAGAATCGCAGAGGAGTATAAAGAGCAACAGTATGGATACTTTACTTTAATTAATCTTGAAAATAAAGAAGAATGCATAATTGAAGCAAATGTGAGAATTTCAGGTGATGCTGCCGACCATATAAATTTAGAAAATCTAGTTGCCTCAGTTGATGTTGAACTTCTATACGATAATTTATTTGGATATACAAATTTTAAATTATTTTTGCCAGAGTCAAGATACTTTGAAAACGAAATATTTGTAACAACTCTATTAACAAATGTCGGCTATCTTGCCCCAACAAGTTTCTTTATTAATGTAGAAGTTAATGGGCATAATCAAAAATTTATATTTCAAGAAAAAATAAATAAAATATTTATTGAATCTAATAACTTGAAAGAGGGCCCAATAATTGAAGGTAACGAAGAAATAGCCTGGGGTGATAGAGGGTGGTTTACATTTAATACTTTACTTCCCCCAAAAGTGATAAATAAAACATGGCTTAGAAAAAGCACTTTCAATGTGGACTTTGCGAAATTTGCACTTGAAAAAGTTCATAAAATTAAAATATTTGGAATTGATGAGGGTGATATAGATACTTACATGTGTGTTGATTGTATATTAAATTATGAATCATTGGATATCGCAAATTCAAATTATCTTAAAGAGTATCAATTAATGCTTACAGTTTTAAGAGCACATCATGGTTTATCATTCTCTGATAGAAAATATTATGTGGATCCAAATACAGAGTTTCTTTATTCAATTTACTATGACGGCACTCCCACCCTTTTAGTTGAAGAAAATGGGAAATTAATACTAAATAAATCACAATTAGGTGAAGAAAAATGGGAACAAAGAGTTCCAGTCCTTAATTTAAAAATAGAAAATATAAATAATTTAATTTCTTCAATTAACAATATTGATTATCAACAATTTAGAGAAAGTTTAATTAGAAAAGGTATTAATTTTGAAAGACTGGATTTTACTGAACAAGAGTTCAAACAATATTTAATAGGAGACCTTAAAGAGTACACTAAAGACTTAAATATAAATAATAATCAAACTTTAGATTTGTATTTATCAGATAACACTGAGAAAAGTGAAGATTTTTTCATCTTAATAGAAAGCAATAAAAATTATAGTTTATGTGAGGTTGGTCTAGTGAATTGTGTGGAATTTTTTCCTACTGATGAAGAACTTATCGAAATTTTAAGTGGTGATTATTATTTTGAGGATAGAATAGTTTTCTTTCTTGGAAACATTAAAACTTTAGAACAAAATCAACTTATTAAATATACTAAATTTAATGAATTCAAAGATAAGGCATTAAATTATTCTATATATTTTTTTGGGAATGCGAATATTTCCTACGAATATGACACTTTATATATAAGCGATCCTGACTCCGAATTTAGACTTTTAATTGATTCTCAAAACATGATTAATCAAAAAATAGTTTTTGAATCTGACAATAACAATGTTCAATATAGTAAGACTTTGCTGACAGGTTGTGTAAATATTCTAAACAGTAAATTGGAGAATTTTATTTTTGAATCGATTAATGCATCCTGTGAAGATGCACTTAATATTATTAATAGCTCAGGATCTGTAAACTCAATAAATATTTTGAATAGTAGACATGATGGTTTAGATTTAGATTTCTCTGATATATTATTAAGAAACTTAAACATAATAAATGCAGGGAATGATTGTTCAGATTTTTCATATGGAAATTACAATCTAATTCAATTGAAACTAAGAAATTGTACTGATAAAGCAGTTTCGATCGGAGAGAAAAGTAATTTCTACGGAAAAAATATTATAGCTGAACAATCAAACATTGGATTGGCAGCAAAAGATAGTGCAATAGTGATAATAGATAACCTAGAGTCAATAGGTAACAATTACTGTATTGCCAGCTATAGAAAAAAACAAGAATTTCGTTCACCTGTCTTGAGCATTGAGCAATATAACTGCTCAGAGAGTGAGATATATAATCAAATTGAGGTTTTAGAAAGCAGTAACAAAGAGTAATGTCAATTAAAAGAGTCGAAAATAAATATGTGTTTAATATAAAAAGTAAACAAAAAGTAATAAATGGGATTTTAAACAAAGGATTTAGAGAAATTTATGAAGAGAGGCAAATAAACTCAATTTATTTTGATACGCTTGACTACAAATGTTATACCGATTCTGTAGAGGGCAATATTCCAAGAAAAAAGATAAGAATTAGAAGTTATGATAACTTTAATTCTGATTTAAATTTCGAAGTAAAAGAAGTAAACGAGAATGGAAGATTTAAATATACAAAAAAAATAACGGAAATACAAGATAAGTTTTCTGATAACCTTTATCAAGTCGTATATCCAACTATTGAAATAGAGTACAAAAGATTATATTTTTCAGATAATCTAATTCGACTGACGCTTGACTTTTGCATCAGGTATAAATCTTTAGATACCAACAAAATATGTACATCAACAGATCTTATATTAGAGTCTAAACTGCCGGATGGAGTGAAATACAATGAAGAACTCAATAATTATAAAATATTTGGAGAAAATAATGTAAGTTTTTCAAAATACAAAGAAGCAATAAACAAAAATATCTTTTTTAATCGAAATTTGTGATTTTTAACTTAATTGTTTTTTATTATCTTCCAGTCATGGTCTACAGGAGGTTTGAATTCTGTATGTTTAAACCAAGGATCTGGATAGACAACAATTGAGTCTTTACTGTAACTTAAAAAGGCTGGCAATAAAGAAAAAGTGCTGTTTGCAATTATATAATTTTTGTAATTCATCATTTTTGAAATTGTAACTATTGGGTTTTCACCAGAGTTTATATTCACATTTTCAGCGTTTTTATATAAATTTGAATCTAAAGATGGATTTTTTTCATCAGTAAAAATATCATACTCTAAATCTGTATCTTCTCTGACTATTTCATTGATTGCATCGTTGTAAAAAGTTTCAGATAGTTCTTCACCTAATTTTATGTAGTCAGTCTTCCTTATATGAATAAGTGTTTTTTGATTTGGTTTATTAAGATTATCCCTAAAATAAGAAATTTTACTCAATGAGTTAAGTATATAGTCTTTTTGACCTTGTAAATATTTATCATTCTGCCAATATCCTGAAAATCTGTTGTATTTTTTAGTTTCTTCTTCGTCAAAGAAGTGTCCGGAATGCAAATTATAAGTTTTTTTCAAAATCGGTGTTGAAAACTTATTAATTAATTTGATATTAAGTAAATTTTCAAAACGTAAAAATCTCTCCAAAATTAAATCAGTAGCTGTTTCTAGTTCAAAATCTGCTGGGTTTAGTTGCAAGTTTCTTTTTGTCGTACCATCCTCGAATATTTCTGAATTAAACCAGCTTAGATTGATGAATACTTTAAATCCTTTATTTTCAAGATAATTAGCAAAATTTAATTGAAATATTTGATTTCCAAGTCCTCCCATTACATCTACTAAAGCTACTTGATTAAACATTTAAATCAGTATCAAGGTTAATGAGTATATAAAATTTATGGCTATTTTTTGGAAATACAAATACATATTCGAATTAATTGCTTTCTAAATTTGTAAAAATTAGAATATCGTAAATTATTTCCCAATTAAAATTATTTTCCAGTCCCCATTTAATCAAAATCATCTTGTCTGGATACTCACTCTTTGTATCAGCTTTATAATGATTAAAGTCTCGTATGTCGTCTACTAATATAGAAATTTTATTAAATTTGTGTAAATATTTTTTTATTATTGTTAACTCTTCTAAAACTGGTGTTGGATTTTTTCCTAAAAAAGTGTCGCCACCTGACCAATGGCCATCTAGCCAAATGCTCAATTTTTCGGTTTCAATGCTGTTTAAAATTTCATCAAGAGTTGCCTCGCTCGTGCCATGATAAAATTGTATATTTTTGTATCCTTTTTTATTTAATTTATCCTTGGTCGATAAGTAATGATTATATTCTGGTTCAATTGTGTAAACATATTTGGAGCACTTAGATAAAAATTCAGTTGAGGTTCCTTTATAAGTTCCGGTTTCTACCCAGACTGTTAAATCATCCGTATGTCTTTGAAATACAGAATTTTTAGTGAACTGTGGTGTTGGTACTCTAAAATTAGATTTGGACCATTGCACTAAATCATTTAAATTTATATCACTGTTCACAATATTATTTAGATTTTTAATTACTTCTATTGGAAAAAGTAAAAATTTAATTCTTAGTAATAATGATCTAATAATTTTCATAAGAATAAATCAGATAATCTTAAAATATTTTAGGGTTCGAATTGATAAATATATGATTAAGAAAAAAACAATGATAGCTGAAGTAATTTGCACAAAACTAAGTCCGGGAGGAATATACATTATGAGGCTTATTATGCCGCATATACCCCAGAAAATTGCTTGATAAATTGCTATTTTTCTTTCTTTAAAATTATCTGCTTTTCGGAACCTATCAAGATTTTTTCCAATTATGTCAGCCAGAAGTGAAAAAAACACTAGCTTCTCCTTTTATGCTCAAATTTTATTCTACGACTCTTTCAATATTTTATCATTAAGAAATATTCGATGTATTTCATAAGTGGCCAGAGGCAGAATCGAACTGCCGACCCCTTGTTTTTCAGACAAGTGCTCTACCGACTGAGCTATCTGGCCTTTTGCGGGGACGACGGGATTCGA